>Ga0116231_10008986_pt1 | contig 17201 bp, 9 predicted proteins | sample S1TSphgellanicum_2_FD_89695 | JGI IMG/M metagenome (GOLD analysis project Ga0116231, IMG submission 89695) | Host-associated microbial communities from peat moss isolated from Minnesota, USA - S1T2_Fd - Sphagnum magellanicum MG | ecosystem: Host-associated > Plants > Peat moss > Unclassified...
GGTTAATTTTAAAAATAAAATTGGATTATTTTAATTTTACCTATATAGCCTAAACCTAGCTATGTTCAACCTACTTACATACATAAATAAACCTACTTATCTAATAGGTTTAATAATCACCTACCTAGGCACACGTGTCAACATCTTATTGACCAAAAAATGGACGATTTAAATTTCATTAATTAATATTTTAAAAAATTTAAAAATAGGTAGACCTTAATTGCCACGTGTCATCATAAAATTTGTGTTAAAATGACACGTGTCAAATGGTCAATGAACGTTCCATGGTGTGCCACATATCATCATCTCAATGGCATTAAAGTAATTCTTAAAACTAAATATTTAATTACAAAATAAAAGTACACGTGTTCACATACAATTGGGTTAGCTAATTAACATGTAATGCAATGTGAACGCAGCCCTTGTAGTTGCATGCAGTCGCACGACCAACTGCTAGTATAAAGTATGGGTGGATGAAACCGTATAACCCAATCGTATGTACTTGTATTATACGACTATCGCATGCAACTGCAAATTTCATGCAACTTGTCTTAGGCAACTAGGCGAATTTCCAGTTGCATGTGTTGCATGCAACTGAAAACCAGTTGCATAAGACAATTGCAAAATGCCAAATTTCTAGTAGTGGTTATAAATGGCAAGATGATTGGTTTGATACATTGGGAATATATGTAGATGAATGTGATTAACTATTCATCCATTTTTTCCTTCTAGTATATAAAGGGTAATGATTGGAGCTTTAGGCTCATAATTTGCATTCAATAGTTTTGTGTTATTAATTGCTATCAAAACTTGTAAAAATATCATATGTGAATAGGAAGTCTCAAAAATAAAAAAATGTGAAGTATATTGTGAACACCATTGTGGAAACTTTATAGTCTTTAGTGAGTGATCTCCATAAAGGAGAATTTTTAGACACATGTGATGAACTCCCTTAGGGTGTAATTCTCACATAAAGATTCAACTTTAAACATGAGGGTGATCCTATCCCAAAAGAATGTAAGGTTTCATGTTTGGGAATCATGTGAATGACGAATATTACAAGTGTTGTGTTATAGTATGTTTGATAAAAGGGATTAATTAACAAATTAACCTTCATAGTTCTAGACCCTCCCTTAAGCTACAATCCCTTTTTAAAATCCAACTTAGAACCAATGTCAAAAGGAAAATTTATTTCCCCCAATAATAGGTGTCTTCTAGTTTTGATTTGGCATATACAATCAGAAATTGGTATCAATACTGGTATGAACATTGGTATCAAATATTAAACTAGTTTAATATGACATAAGTCTAGAACCAGCTTAATACCAATACTAGATGGTAGGGACTTGAAGTAATACAAATCTCATAATAATCCATATACCAAACATATACTTGCCACATATTAGCCCAAAATCAATATTGAACCTTATACTAATATCACTAGACTAGGATCAAAAAATTTTAAAATAGCCAATACCAATACCAAACTACCATAGCCTAGGGTCAGTGTTCACATTGTCGAAATGAATATTTTTTTTTCCAAAAAATGAATTCATTTTTAAATTTTTAAATTACATTTTTTTTCCCGTCATCTATTATAATATTATGATATGGGTAGTGAAATTACTCAAAATGTAGCCTGTAATAATTATTACAATTTTCAACATGTCAAAACTTCATATTTTCACAAAATTTCATTTCACTATTTTGAGGATTATTTTACTGACAAAACTGACCTTAGGGTAAGGTAGACTGGTATCAATTTTTTTCAAAAGCGACAATACCAGTACCAGCTGGTATCAAAATAATTTGATATCAGACCAAACCAATACTCGTGCTTTCCAACTGAGGAAAAATTACAACTTCCTCTTTTGACATTGAGAGTACCTTTCTAGATGGCATAATTGAACATTCCCATTGAGGCTTGGCCTCGGGAATGTTGCACAATTCCCTCTTACTTGGCTTTTTGGGACGGGTTCTTTCATCGATGTATCAAAATGGTATGAGGAGCTAAATGCACTAGAGATAATTTTTTCTTAGTTTTGTGTGCATTTTATCAATAGAGGGTGTCGCTGACGTTACAGCATGTGCAAACGATCTCTATTTTGAGACGCAATAGATGAGGGTTCTTCTAAGCTGCAAGGAGGTCCTCCCCTTTCCTTATTTGATATGCTTCTCACGACAAGCGAGGGTTTGAGAACTTATGTTCCCTTTGTGGTTCTTTTGTCTTCTTGGATGCGGGTCCTTCCATTTTGTTCCTTGTATTCCCCCCTTTTGGGGGTGCTTTGGTTTACTTACCATTGGCAGGGTTTCATCATTTTAGTCCATTCTTTGGAGGTAAAGTTAGACAACTTTCCCACAAGGGAATCATCCAAGAGTTGTTGAGGTCACGTACCCTGGTCATCTTTTCGAGAATGCTGGCTTGGAGATGAAGACTTCATCTATGTCATTCTCCCGGAGCTCGAACACGGGAAAGGGTAGTGAATGGAGCAGCAACAATCAGCTTTTAACGCTGTTCGCTCAGAAGCAAAATATTGTGAATCCGTTTTCTTACCAAATGATCCGTGAGTTAGTGCGGTACAAAGATGATGTGTTCAGGTGCGTTTTCTTTCATCAACCTGGTCTCAAGATCGTGCATGGTCATGCCTTCGTTGGTTGCTGTCAGGAGTTGCTGATTTGTTATACTCTAGTACTTGTTTGCGTTGAGTAATCAGTCCATGTTCTTGGGGACAACCATGTGATCCAGACAGCTGATCATGCAGCAGTTCCTTGAAGTTTGAGATTCTGTAAATTGGATATACATCATCGTAGAACAGACAAGCTTGTCACTGTGCTAGAACCTAGAGCCTATAATTACTAACACCACGAGATGTACATGAAATCCAGGTATTTGGAGAAATTGCAGGAGAAAGATGGTGCTTCTGTTCAAGAGAATGAGATGTTAGGAGAGTTTCCTGACTCAGACAAATACTCGCAAAAATCCCATGAGTGTTACCTGGTACGTTGACATGGGTTCTGGCCGCGGACTCACCACCCGTTGTTTTAGAATCGTGATCAATGGATCTCTTGTTTCATAAGCTTCAACTGGTTCAGGATTCCAATGAGATTCAAACTTGTGATCTTCTTGGCTTCGATTCTTACGGAAGTTATCGGATGACATCTGATGATCATTATGTTGTGGCTTGCGCTGTCTGATGGTGGGAGTCAGATACCGACTTGTGCTTCAATATGGCCATACCTATCAGAAATCATACTTGGGTCTTCGGCTGCATCTATCCTCGCATTTTATTAGAATCTTCAGGTAGTATTTTGTGATCTGATGCGAGCGTTAATTGTCATATCTTCGCGCACCTGTGGAGGCCTATCAGCCAATTTTGCGTCTGCAAATCATGCTTGCAATGATTCTTAGAGAAGAATTGTCTCAACCGATCTGTCAAATGTTCACACAAAAGATTAGAGAATGTAGGGCAGTTCAGATTCTCATAAACTGTTCGTTCATGATTGATCACGCGGGTGTTTGGCAATTCCCAATGCTCAACAGTCAAGGGCACTCCAAAACCTTTGTATCCAAGGTCAGCCAGAAAACTTGTTTGTTGCAACTTGCTTTTCAGCATCTTGATCACATAATAATCTCTGCGCATTGCCAGAATTAGGGTTTAGAGGTTCTTCCCTTCACTCTAAGCTTCTTAGGATCACTTCTGTTCTTTCAAATGCAATTGAAGCACATTGAACATCATGAGGTCAAGCAAATAGTCTACTAAGTTTCTAATGATGTGGCAGAATTTCTTTCCCACGCACACCAAGTACCTCAGATCATAATGGCCCCATTCATCAGACCAACACATGGTCACCAGCTGCTCAGCTGGTCCTCCCAAAGGCCATTACTCATACATAAAATGGTTCAAGTTCATTCTAATTGCTTCTGCTAAAGTGCAGCTTTTGGAAATTTGGCTGCCTTTTTATGTCAATCCCAAAACATTGCTCAAACTATGATCTAGCCTTCAATTATGAACTCATAAGTGAGCTTGCTCACAGCACTATTGGTATAATTAACTACTGTGACTATGTAGGTGTTGTGAAGTCAAGGCTGAGAATGGTGGAATTGAAATTTTTGATAAGTGCATTGTGAGCACATGTGCACCAAGGACACTACAAATGGTTGGAGAAGAGGATGCAACAACCGAAGACTGTCACATTCATGGTGCTTTCAAGTACAGTACCAGGTATAAAACTTCAGATTGAACAAGGGCTCATTTGAAAGTAGCAACAATTTTTGTTTTCCTTGTTTAAACCCTGGTTTGAATGGCATGCAGTAATTGATTTGCTGCATAAATATTGACCCTGAGGATCAAGGACATGTATTAGCATAAATATCTAATCAGTCGGTTTTCCATGAGGTTCTTGTAACAAGTTTCCAATTTTCTTATCATGCAATTATCCCCCTTTCCTATAATTCTTGATTAGAGTTTTTTTTGCTCAGGAATCACAAGCTGCTGTCCATGATCATGACTTTTGTTTTGTGTGTTTTCAGCACTGCATATCTACACCAGGATGTGGAAGAACTGATGCCCAAGAACACAACAGCATGGGCTGTATGGAACTTCTCAGTCAACAGCAAGCGTCATGTGTACATGACATATTGGCTCAATCATCTTCAGGTCAGGCATGTTGGAAAGCACATGGCATCTTTATTGAACATTCTGCCATTCTTTTGTTTCAGCTTTATGCACACTGAAGTAAAATATGATCGAGTTTTTGGTGCTCTGGTGAACTTATTGACAATGGACATGGATTTCACAAAGACAACATCAAGGTATATGGTATTCAGTGTACATCATCCTAAATGACCAAACCCAATAATTTTGACATCCATCAAGACGAGTACACTTTTGTATGGAGATATCAAAGCTTCATGTCATGCTTCTAGAACAACTAAGAAGCCTTGAGACTTGCAGACTTCCCTAAACCAATTGGGTCCTTCTATATCCTTCACTTCTTCAATTCTTTCTACCATTTGAAAGTCCTATTGTTGATCTTCCTAAGCTTCTAAAGACTTACTATTTCTTCCACACCTTTTTTTTTATGAATTTGCTTCGGTCCCTCTAGCTCTAATACCATGTTAACGTTTTTAGCTAATGATGTCAATTTATATTCAATGTTAACTACTAAACCAAAGAAACAAAGTGAAAACATATTAACAACTAACTAGCTACTGATCTAAAAGTTGATCTAGTGTGAAGGTCCCCCACTCCTTGTGAAGAAGGGACAACCCAAAGAATAAATAGGAGAAGGGGAAGAGAGATGAAGACGAATATTTTGAAGCCTTCTAGAGGAAGGACAAACAATCTAAAAGATACACAAGGATAGTCTATTAGAAGGATGAATAGACATGATCACCTTAATGTCTAAAAAAGCCACCAAGTATACATGTGCATAACATTATCTCCATGTTGTCTTTTGTGATGCTCTAACTAATTAAGACCTTTAAACTAATTTGTTCTAGTCCAATTCCTTGAATGGATGTAGCCATTACTATAGGTTACCTTTTCATTAACAAATGAATTTTCAATGCTTGTGTAGTTTCTTTGGAGCTATGTAACATGTCCAAGTTGTTAATCAAGATTACTTTCACGTGTTGTGCATATTTTGGACGTCTTTATATCTCTTTTTTTTCCAACAAATAATGGTTCCATGATTTCAACTTGGAACAAACTAGCTTGTATAGGAAGAAGGGCAGGATGGTGCCACTTTTATGGACATCATCGATAGATTGGGCAATCTCATACTTTTGACATTATTTACTACACAACAATTCACTAACACATGCACACTACAATTCATTATGCACTACAAGGTACAATTTTCTTCTTCGGGTCCAAATGACATATAACAAGTCAATGTGTTTACTTTGCATTTAGGACTATTATCCTTTTTGGGGTCCTTTTTCCCAAAAAACATGTTTTCCTCAAAAGGTATTTTCAAATGAAATGCTTTGAAACTTTTTATATATTGTATTTATAGTTGCCCCAATATGTCATATCTTTTTTTACGGTCAAATTTGGAGAAATAATTTTTTTTGAAAGTGCACAAATTTTGCCAAATTTTGTGTTTCATCCTAAAAATTTGTCATAATTCAAATCATACCAAAACATGTTAACAATTTCAAGCTTAATTTTTAATGTTATAAACTACAAGTTTTCTTTAAACAACATATACATTGCATCACATTTGCATGTCGAAAAAAACTCATGAACTTTTTTTAAACCTTAATTTTTTATAAACACAAAATCAAAAAAATATGAAAATTTGAGTGATTTTTAGATGTGTTTAATAGTACCCTATTATTATAAAAAATTAAAGCTGAAATAAATTTTATTATGAAAATTAAGGGGCCCTTTATGAAAATAATGCCATTGAATAAAGCTATTAAACATCTTTTATTCAAACCAAACTTTGCTATTGGAATTTTTTTTGATTCATTTTAGATTCTTCAATATCCATATTATTCAATAAGCACAACTTTCCATGATTCACATGCCATTAAAGTGGCACCACATAGACAAATGTAACAATAATTGCAAAAACATTGACATCAATTTTGAAAAATGAGGAGACTTGAAACTACGTTCATGTGTTATATTTGTGTGTTTGAAATGAAAGGAATAAGAATCAGGGGCTAAGGCCTTGAATGTTGAAGGGCAACGAGACTTCAATATTTCAAACATGATTTTTTAATTGCATTTAAGTGCACAATTTGTTGCCATGGTAAAAATAATTCAACTTGATCATTTTGTATAAGATCCTAAAAAGCCTTTGGTGGATGTGCAAATGCACAAAATCGATTTATAAATTTAAAAAGTTTATAACTAAATCACTCCAAACCACCATCTTTACTACCCCATCAATTCATCATTTTGACATTGTTTATTCTAACAACATTGAAAGCAACAACTTGAACCAAATCTCATGTGTTTTTGATATATTGAATTCAATTATATATAGGTATCATACAATAATGTTTAATCATTGTGACATGGAAACTATTAACATGTATGCATGCATGAAAGTATTGCTAGGTGGTAACATAATGAACATCACACTTTCATTTTCCTACACCCATCAAACTTTAAGAAAATATAGGAAACACTTAAAGATGGGTTTTCTTTTCTTTTTTTTAAATGCCTGAAAATTAAATGAAATAAAAATATTTTGAATTTTAGTGTTCCCAATCATTTCTTAACCAAAAAGTTTCAAGGGGTGCAAATTTTTTTAAATGTACTAAAATCTTGTTATAACATCACCCCCTTTTCTGTCTTTTTTACCTAGTATTTTTTTAACATGTAAAGACACATTTATGAATGATTATGATGAAATCTAGAATAGTAATAATCTAAAATATAGTTCATTTGAAAATTTTGAAAACTTTTGATTCATTATTTTTTATGGGGATCAAAATATAGGGTAAAAAAGGACAGCAATGAAAACTAGGCCCTTTTCGTCCTATGTGGTACACCTTATTTTCACCCCAAGAAAATAATGCTAGTGATTTTTTATATACATACTTTTAGAGCTTTTTTAATGTATAATTCTCAAAGGTACTTTAGATGGTTTTTATCTGAGTTTTTATTAAATAATTAATCCAATAAGTATGATTTAGTTATGAATTTTCAATGTTCATGTTCATGATTCCTAAAAGGGCCATGGAAATTAGGAATACAAATTTATAATGATCTTCACTTCTTTTTATTCTAATAAAAATTTTAAGCCATATATTTTTGCATGTAATGAAGAAATAGGATTTTTAAAAATCTATAATATTAAAAACGTTTAAAGGAAATGGTTCATGAATATTATTATTTTGCCAATTTTGGTTCCTTTCCCTTTTTTGGTTCCTAGTGTTACCAACCAATTATACATTCATTCGTATAATGATTTGTCTTGAATTGCAATAAATCATTTCGAATAAACACAAATATAGAGCATTCAAGAGTTGCTAGAAAGAGGATTTGGTTGGGGCACGTTAGTAATATAGTTGGTATGCCAAACTAGATGCCACTACACTAGCATTACTTTCTTGAAAAACTAGTTCAAGTTTGCACTAGATCAAATCAAGGAAATTTGTCTAGAGGTTTTCAATTTATTAAATTTCAGCCTTTTTATTGTCGTTCATTTCTCCATAAAGACTTGAAGTGAACTAACTTACATGAAGTTGTGTGAATAATTTCAAGTGTAATCACACTGATAGGAATCACAAGTGATTGTAACCATTATTTTATTTTTATTTTTTGGTCAAGAATTAATCTAATGTTGCAAGATATTCAAAAACATTCAGTAAACATTGTTGCTAATGCTTAGAAGCATTGTAAAATCTTTAAATATATCTTTACATTATAGTATAATGCAACATTTTGTAAGGAAAAAAAAAAAAAAAAAATCAACTTAAAAATGGGAATACATCAAAAGTATCTTTGAATAAACATTCATTGAAAGGACTCATGTGGCTTTTATTATCATTTTTACACCCTTCCACCTTAAACTTTTGTTTAATTGATGCATGCATATACCTTGGTTAATCATAACAATAAATATCATTAGTTGAATATGGGTTGTTATTTAATAAGAAAAAATCATGTTTTTGTCATGTGATTATCAGTTAGTGCCAAGCAATCATAAGTACAATCAAATCATTTTCTAGTGAAAATTTTGATAAAAATTGCTAATTAAAAATGTTATTCATTATGACCACATTATGGGTTTTTTCGTGAAGATAAACTCAAGTCTCCATCGACATTATCATGCACATAATTTTACCATATTATGGTGAACTAGTGGAATAACATTAAATTTTCCTTCCAACTAAAATAAGTGCTAGAAGAAATTTTACATTTTGCAACTAATCATTTTGCAATTACACGAAATTATGTGTCATTTGCAACTTTTTCCACAAGTATTAACCATCCTTGAAAATTTTGCAATTATCCTACGATTATGCACAACTATATTGCAACTATTTGAAGTTTTATCCTTCCATGTGAATGATTTTAAAATGCATTTCATCCATGAATAGGCTACTAAGTCCCATTAGTTGCAATAATAACCAAAATGTAGTTGCAAGTAACTTGTCTAGGTTGTCTTATGAATATATTCGGGTTATATATCTAGGGTGTATTAAAGTTATGTTTAGAATATTTTTAGGGAATATTATGAATATATCAAACATATTTCTAAGGTTCGTCGTTAAATTTTTTGTAAAGTTATAAGGTATATTATATTTTTATTTAAGTTATTAAAGGTATATTAATTTTATAAATGTTATGTTAAAAGGTATTACATTTACATTAAAGGTGTATTAAAGGTATGGTCAATTTCTATTAAAATATATTGCAATTATATATAATGTTGATATATTATATTCCCATTCAAGGTTGTACTAACATGTATTGAAAGGAGATGGTTATGAAAACTTGATATTAATTAAATTTTAATTAAGATTTAATCAAGCTAGTTTAACAAGAGTTCAATCAAGGTTTAATCAAGTTTTAATTTAGCTAAAATTTAATGAAGTTCTAGTTTAATTTAGTTTTAATTTAATCACATATTTTAATTTAATCACAATTAAGCCATTCATTAAATTGTTTAGCTAAGGTTTATGGCCAAGTTTAAGGTCTAAGCCTAGGTTTCATTATTGTTTATATCATGAGTTCATTCCATTGTGTATGCTTGTGATTAGTATGGAGTTTGTTAAGCTAATGTTGCAAAGTCTTGATGTAGTGACTCCCATGGTTTTCCATATTTTCCACATTGTGAATATATGTATAAGAGTTGTGTTAAGTTTGTATCAATTGATTTGCTAATTTAAAATCAACATTTACAACTTGAATGAAGGCATAATATAAAATTGCAAATTGCACTGACAAGATTGGTTAAAGCTTTTAGCGACTTGTAATTGATAATAATAATAATAATAAATATTTTCAACCCTTTTTGTTCTTTCTTTGTCATGTTCATTCAATATGTGCAAAGATCAATAGGAGTGGATAAGAGAGATATTAGTCCAAGTAATTAATATTTTTTAGCTCTCATGTTTGCAACACTTGATTGGAACAATAGTAATATACAATATTATTTGTAAATGACCTCCTACTAGAGATGTGCATGGAAAAGTACCAATCGTTAGGCACCAACTTCTTTCTCTCCATTTTGATGGAAATAAGTTTTATACATAACACTAGTTCATTCTTTTAAAACAATGAGAATTAAAGAATGGAACTACAATCATAACAAGCCTAGTAGTTCTACATTGAATGGACAACTTCATTTTCAAAAAGCATGAGTGTATTTTAAAGCTAGATTTTTGAACTAAGGTAGAGAGGCCCATCACCAAACACAAGCCAATCATTGAGCATCCATCTACTGCAATAGTGGGCCTATGTGCAAACAAAAAAATTCTTATGGGCATTCACCTTTTAACCTATCACCAAATGTTTAGTTCAAAATAATTTTGTTTTAAGTTTTTCATATTGCTGATCATTCATCAAGTTTTAGTGTTCGATATTAGGATTTTGGTGGCCATGTTTGTAAAAAGTTTGAACAAATTTACAAGGGATTCACTTGGCGATAGATGATTAGTTGAAATTTCATTAATGAAAAGGGGAAGCGTGGAATATTTTCAATGTTTGGTTATAAGGAAAAATTGGGCCAATTTTGTAAGGGCCCCATGTTTGGTGTGGAAATAAAAGTTTAGTGATAAATAATTGATTAGAAAAACAAGAAGGAAGGAGAAGCAAAACAAGCAAGCTAGAAAGGTAGCAACAACAATGACTGTGGCAAAATGGGCAATTGAAATGGAATTTACGAGGCAACAACAAACTACCTTCATTGTAGCTTAGTCATTTGCAATAATCAAGCATGAGATAAATTTCACCACAATTTCAAAGAGGGAATGCGAGATCACCCTTTTGGATACAAAGGTGTGAATTTGGGTTGGACAACAAATCTTTAGAAACAAGTTCAAAGCAACTAAGAGCAGTAAGCTGAAGGAACAAGGCTTGGTGCTTAGTGAATTAGGACAAGATAATAGAGAATGGGGGGATAAGCTTAAAACTCATGCAATAATAAACATAGCCATGGTAGGAGGGTTGAATAAAAGCTATGGGAATAGCAGTTTACTGGTTCAACCACCAATAGGAATTCCACAATTCCAAGTTCAAGAACACTCGATGAAGACCATCACCAACACAATAGCAAAGGGGGGGATTCATTTCACCAAAAACGACACCAAGGGAAAGGAACAACACCATCAAAAACACTAAAAAACTCAAGACCACCAATAAGAAAACCATCAACAACACAACAGAAAAGGGAAGGGGGTTTGATTCATCAAAAACAACACCAAGGTTGAGGAACAACACCAAAGGAAGTTGAAAAACACAAGAAATAACACCAAGAAGCTCAAGACCACCAGGAAAATAACCATCAACAACAGAACAAATAAGGAAAGAGGGGGGTTCGATTCACTATAAGTGACACCAAGGGAGAGGATCAACACTAAGGGAAGCTCAAGAACATGAAAAAAACACTAGGAAGCTTAAGACCACCAGGAAGAAAACCAGCAGCAACACAACAAAGATAGGAGAGGTCGATTCACCAAAAACAACACTAAAGAAGAGGATTAGCACCAAATGAGGCTAAAGAACTTGAGGAAGAACACCATGAAGCTCAAGACCACCAAGAAGAAAACCATCAACAACACAACAAAGAAGGAAGGGGGGTTTGATTCACCAAGAGCAGCACTAAAAGCTTCGATTTAGCACAAGAGACCATAAAATGCATCAACACTTGCAATAACAAAACACCTAGTGTTAGTTATAATCTTCACAAAACCTAGAGTTAAAGCAAAGTTTCACAAAACTTGGGAAAAGAACATGCTTAAAGCATGCATCCAGGAGCAAAAGAAACCAAGAGAAATGAGCCAAGTGAGATCTTCCTCCTACCTTAACAACAATGGAAGCAAGAAATGAAAGGGCTAAAGTGAAAGGAGTTGAACGAACTTTTCCTCCCACCTAAAGAACGACGAAAGCAAAAAACAAGAGGGAGAACGAAGAATTGAACAAAAGTCAAACAGGAGTCAAGAGGGAGAGAGGAGCCGAACCTGATTAGGAACAAAAACATGCAATGAGAAGGAATGGGAGGAGAGAGGAAAGGCCCAGAGGAAATGGTTTAGGGTTTAGAAGCAATGTCACATGGGAGAACGATCAAGTTTTAGGGTTTAACAAATGATTAGGGTATCAATCACCAAACAATTTGTTGCCCTATTTTGAGTGTTAATCTCAACCATTGAATAGAGGTGTCCATTCTTTCAAAGGATGTTGATTGGTTTGAAGATGAAAATGTTTGGTGATGGCATCAATTGTTGACGTGTCAAATATTGTATGTGCGTTTATCGGGTTTGCATCACTTGAAGATAAGTCCAAAAGCTTATTGGTAAAAATTGGTTTTGAAGCAATGAGGTTGAAAGCTACCAAAAGCCATATCTTTTGCATTTGTGCACCAAATTGAGCGATCTAAAAGGCAATAGTTGCACAATGATCTTTTCTACAATCCATCTTGGGACCCCAAAAGCAACCAAGGTCTGGTTCGATCACATGGTTTGTTTTAATTTTCAAATGTACTACAACCGACCTCTCTACCCGAGAACTTTGTCTTCGATATGCTTTCTAATCACTTAATTACTTATTGTCAAGACAAGAAACTTTGATGCAACAAAGTTCTTCAACTTGGCTTTAGTGAGAAAAAAAATTGTCCTAGGAAATACTACTTGATGTATATAGCCTTTTTGGTTTCAAGAGCAACAAATTGGGCAACATATGTTTTCTACAACATATTTTGAACTTTGGTTTCAATATTTTCCGCTGAAGTAGTATGGTTTTGGTGAGCAATTCAAACCATAATGTACAATCGATCCTCCAAAATACTAAATTAGCATAATATTGTTTCGAATTTGCCTTGATTTTATTATATATAGGCTACATATAAATAATTCCAAAGCTTTTGAGTTGCATATCTTTTGGTTCCCAGCAATTGATTCTTCATACTAAAGACAAATGTAATCTGTACATATGATGATATGTGATGGGAGGGGTTCATGAGGTTCTTGTATGAAAAAGCATTGGAATCGAAATGGCTCATTCATCCATGTCGTGTAAGTTAGTGTTAGTCAGGTAGTATGATTGTGGTCCTAGGCCATACTCCCATGTGGAGGCGGCCCCACTTGGAAGGGACTAAGGCAAGTTCTTCTTAGGAGTGTGGCAGGTGTCAGTCTAGGCTGATTGAGGCCCACATGTGAGCATGTGCAACTAGCAGCTAGTTTGTTCACTTTTGTGAGGTAGGATATCACATTATTTATTTATTTATTTATATTTATATTTTTAAATTTTAATATTTTTTTTAAAGGTTTTGTGATATCATATTACTTTGATTGGATTGAAGGAGGAGCCCCAAAAGACAGTAGGTGATCAAACAAAATGTTGGAAAACCATATAAAAAACATGCCACAAAATGATGTGGAAACCCAATAAAGTTATGGTGCATTCACACTTGGTGTTAGGGATTCTAGTGTTGAGTCCAGGCCTAACACCATGTTAGTCATTTAGGACTTAAACTTAGTTACTGTGAAAATTTTATGTTAAGTTAACATTCACTTAACATTAAACTTATCACTTATTTAACACTGCATTGCCACCTAGGATGCCACCTAGATTTTCATTTAACACTGACTTAAACATCAAATGTGAATGCACCATTTTAACATCAAATGTGAATGCACCATTTTATCATCAAAGTCACCCTGTCTTGAAGCCCTAGTTTGGCCATATACTCCGTAGTTTCAGCCCAATTTGTGTAGCCACAAAGTGAGTGAAAACTGTGTCCCAACTGTGTCCCCTTTTAATGAAACTGGGTATGGGTTCACATGATTGAAAAAAAATTATTCTGATCAGACTTGATTGAATGAAAGATTATGAGCAGGAGTAGTGTTTTGTTTTTTCAATTTTGTGATGTTCCTCAAGTGGCAATCATCTGTAAGAATATTTAATCAAATTTGGCAATATTGAAAATATGAAAGTAGAAAAATCTTAAGCATCCTGGTGAATTTTGGAATTTTTAAAAAAAACATTTGTGGTGTTTTGACAAAAAAATTTCCCCCAAAAAACAGAGAATTTGTGACATAATATGCTTTTTACTAAATATTTTTGCTAAATGGCAAAAAATTCACAACACAAAATATATCACAGAACAGAAGTGATGGTGCAGGTATGGTGAAACTCCTGTGATGACCAATTTAGGTGAAAAGAACAGTTTGGTCCCCTCTTTTTCTCCTGTTTTCATCCTGACTTTTATTGTCATCCTCAATTTTGGCAAAACTGGGGCCCAGTACCCCCAGTTTGGGACTCTCAATGGATAACTCTAACGCCCCAAATTTGAAGGCTCCAGGGAACCCCCCCTAACCACAATGGTAGGGCTCATGGTTGGGCTTTTTATTTGGGCAAAATTTGGTTGACAAAGAGTCCTTGAGTAAAGGTTCTAAAGAAGCCTCCAGCCCACAATCCCTTTTGTGGAAAGTAAAATTTCCCAAGCCAGCAAAAAGATTCCCAAGGCTTAGATAATTACTCAAAGCTTCCGGTTGGTTACCTGTAACCTTACCCTTAGGTCAGTTTCATCATTAAATAATCCTCAAAATAGTGAAATTAATTTTTGTGTGAAAAATATAAACCTGATATGTTGAAAATCATCATAATTTATCATAGGCTACATTCTGAATAATTTCATTACTCATGTGATAATATCATAATAGATAATGGAAAATTATATTATTTTGAATTTTAAAAACGAATTAAATTTTTGAAAAAAAAATTTATTCAATTTGTCAATGTGGAAACTGACCCTAGGCTATGGTACCTAGTTGTCTTATGGTGCCCATCATGCCTCCAAAGTCCATCCAAAACATGGACATGTCTACTATTGGATTGCTATGCCAATTTATTGTGGCATGCCCTTAGACAAGGATTACACATTCATTTGGGTCTATAACACCTTAACCTTAGAAATAAGGTGCACCTTATGGACAGAGATATGTGATGCTAAACACAACTACATGTATAAAATATTCAATAACTTAAAACTAGCTTAGAAATCTAAATGCTTCGAACTTAAAACTCTACAAGTAGGTAAAGGAAGGTGAATGATCTAATATTCCTATTATTTGAAAGATATACTCTATTGTTATGAATCTTGTTTCTTTCCTACACACATGTTGATTTAATGCATTATTGATCCCAAGTTAAGGTATACAAATTGTAATGAATAAAGGAAATGAAGTAATCTGAAATAAGATTATCTTCAAAACTAAATGTAATAATATAATCATGATGGCATGTAGCTTATGTTCTAGACCTTCGTTATATTCAAAATTGGCTATCCTATCCCAATTGCTGCCACTTCCTCCAACTCCATCCAAATACGAACTGCATATGTATACCCAACTATCAAAATTGCTAATTCACAAAACTTGATTATACTATGACCCAACATTTCTTTTTATGGCAATTTATCATAAAGTGGCAACCTCCAAGAGGGCTATGCAAAAGGGTAGCTTTAGGAAATCTGGTAAAAAATCTAATACTTATGTGCCATTGAAGTAGGGCTAGTGCCTAGCAAATTGCCAACTTAAAGGACAACAAAAAGTGGCACCCTATGTGTGCCATCTCATGCGTCAAATGGGAGAGATGTAGCCATTCCCCATCCCCACCCTTGGTTAGGGAAGCCAACACTTCCCTTCCCACTCTAGACAATTTGTTTTCACCGTGCTCCTTCTATTTTGTCCTCCTTGCCACTCTAGTTCCCTCTTTATGTTCCTCTTCCTCACTAATCTCCTCTTCAATTCTTTGGTAATTCATCTAACTTTTGCATTTCCAACAATTTCTCCAATGATGGAGGTTTGGGGTATTGAGTTTATGTGTGAGCTTAAGATGGATGCATTTCAAGTTTCTAAGAGATTATGAAGGACAAAAAGGGAAAGTTGTTTTACGAAGGTTTAATTAATGTGTGTTGGATTTGTGCATTTCAAGTTTCAAGCCTTTGATTCATGAGGCCAAAATAGTGGTGGCTCTTGAAGAGTTGGTTGGTGTAGCAATGTATGTAAGAAATCCAACGGAATTGCATTGTAATTTTCGTTTTCACCTAGCAATTCACAATAAAGTTCATTGTTTGAGCTTTGATTCATGCATTACAATTGCAATGGAACCAACTTCTGGAAGCAAGTTGTTGCATGAATCTAAAGCCTAAAGTTGAAACTTGAGATGGTAAAATGTTTTTTTCCTTTATACACATGCAAGTAAAACCTAAGAATTTAATCACAAAATGAATGTTATACATGTAAACTTAGAAATAAACATGGGGATGAATGTAAGCATTCATCCAATGTATGGATGAAAAACTAATTGAATTTACATGTTTTTAATATATAGAACTTCCATCAAAATTGTGGATAAGTGTTTTATTTTAGCATTAAGTTCTTATCAATGAAATTTTTTTTCCCTGGTTTTAATTAATTAGAGTTTCATGAAACACAATTTAATTATATATGATATAACATTTGTTGAATAATATAATGTAAATTTCATTATAAATGTATTTGATGGCTATGGTTTTAAATGCCATTATTTCCAATATGTCTTAATTATATTACTTTTATCATGCTAACATGCAACCCATGGTTGTTTTTTTTTTTTTAAATAAAATAATTTTGTTTTTCACATTCAAACCTATTTATAAGCATCATGGATCACATTGGGGGGATTTTTTTCATTCTTTTTTATAATTTAACTTTTTTATAATTTAACTATTGTTGTTGATAGTCACGGGTTGTGAATGCTTTAGATATATTTAAACTATGTATTATCATTGATAAAAATGGGTTGTTTTAATAAATTAAAATTCAGTTTCAAGCACCTTAATGAGTTTTTTTCAAACAACCTACTATCATAGATGATAATGGGGTTATTTTTTATAATTATTTATTTCAAGGTGCCCTAATTTTCAAAGCACCCATATATAATATTGTTAACAATAGTGGGGGGGGGGGGGGCGGGAAAAGCCCTTACACGGACCATGTTTTTTTTTTTTCTACCGTATGTGTAAAATCA
>Ga0116231_10008987_pt1 | contig 17201 bp, 16 predicted proteins | sample S1TSphgellanicum_2_FD_89695 | JGI IMG/M metagenome (GOLD analysis project Ga0116231, IMG submission 89695) | Host-associated microbial communities from peat moss isolated from Minnesota, USA - S1T2_Fd - Sphagnum magellanicum MG | ecosystem: Host-associated > Plants > Peat moss > Unclassified...
ATGAGAGCACTGACGAAGCGCGAAAGCACATCGTCTCCTGCCCATCTCGGCCGCTCCAAATCGCCTTCTTCAAAACCCGCTTCCCTGCCAACAACCATAGGACTAATAATACTGCCGCTGCCGTTGCTCCTATTGCTCCTGCTACTGATGATGCTGTTGTTGCTGTAAGCTTGCATTCTCACACTATTATTACTACTACTACTACTACTACTACTACTACTCCCTGACCTTGCAGCCGAATACGCTTCATTCTCCCTGCTGCTACTGCAACGCCAACTGGTGACAGAAACGGCAGCAGAGCATGATGCTGCAGCAGAAGCAGCAGCCATGAGACCTTTCCTTGTGCACCAAAACCACAGGATTCTCTTTCTTGCTGCAAATGGCTTGGTAGTGCATTTGAAGCTGAGCTTCTGTTTTCAATTCCTGCGCAACGACAACGGCAATGAATCTTAGAAGAAGAAAAGAGCAAGAGAAAGTCGATTGCAATTCGCGGAAACTATCTTCGTCAGCGAAGGCCTCTCTCTCTCTCTCCCCCTATCTATCTATCTATCCACACTCCCTTGAAGAAGGTTGCGCCGTTCACATCTTCAGGTCGCAACCGAGGTCTGTCCACATGGAGTGCCACTTAGGCTCCACCTATGCGGATGGACCGAAGCCGAGCAACGCCCAATGTTTTCTCCCTCCCTTCTGGAACCACCTAAGCCAATGGCCCGAAGCCGTACAACCGCGAATATTCTGTCTCTCTCCCGCTCTCTCCAGGTCGAGAAAAGGCTCCTATCCACGTGGAATGCCACACAAGCTCCACCTAAGCTAATGGCCCAAAGCCGAACAACGGCGAATATTGTCTCTCTCCCTCAGAGAGCCTTTTTTTTGCTGGCTATATATAGCAAAAAAGTGATAAAATCAAGTTTCTTTTTTGGAGATTTTCAATAGCCAGAACTCCACCAAAATTTTAGAAAAATCGCCAGATTTTGTTCGACGCCTGGTTCAGAGTTAGGTAGCCAAAAACATAAAAGGATGTTTGATAAATTGCTTTAGTTTCATTATTTAGATTGTAGCCAAATTTGGCTAAATCTTCTAACGGATGATCGCCACTTTGGCTAGATCACAAAATTGACAAAAAAATAACATTTCTCTCTCTCTCTCTCTCTCTCTCTCTCTCTCTCTCTCTCTCTCTCTCTCTCTCTCTCTCTCTCTCTCTCTCTCTCTCGCTGCGTCTCTGTCTGAAAATCAATGGTGGCGTGGATTTGGGGGCAATGTGTGAAGGGATCGAGTTTGGTAGCGGAGCAAAGAACTTGCAAGGTCTCTGTGTACAGAGACACACAGAGAGTGTGATGACAATCTTGAAGAAAGCACATGGTGGGTGGGAGTGTCATCTGTTCATGTTTGGAGTGATGGAGCCATCACTCTGTCTGGTGCATGCATGCAGATCCTCCTTCCCTTCTCCTTCAAGGGATTTTTGTGAGAAGAGCACCTCCTAGCATTGGAAGTGGGAGAGAACTTCCTGGTCTTCAATCTGATTCACACACATTCAACACAAAACAGCTTGTGCACACAATCGCAAAGGGCTTAGGTAAGGCAACTGGCAGACAAGGAAAAAAGTTGAATGCTGGATCAAAGAACTGAAACAATATTTTTATTTTTATTTTTTCTCCAACATCCTCCTGCAATGTACCAATTATGTCTATTGTTTATGCTTTCAGGGAAATACAAAGAAACACTTTGCTGAAGTTGCAGGCAGAATGTTTGTTTGTAGACAGTTCAATACACGCTAGATACAAACAGTGACAGTCTATATGCAACTTCATCAGCATCCAGGGTCAAATATTAAGCAATGAATAGTTGCTAGACAAAACAATAAGAGAAAAACTAACAATATATAACTCTCATGAGCATCAAGAAATCTCCACAGGTACTCATGATTAAGAAAACCAGGAGAAGAAAACCAGGAGACTGTGAAAAACTTTTCATTAAGTCAAAATGGAGAATTCCAGATAAGGACTGAACTAGGAAGAAGATAATAAACACAGAAAGGAAGAACTTGGGCAGAGAATAATAAAAACTATCAACATAAACAGTAACAGTGATGACCCTCAACAGGGACCATCAACTGCAACATGTGCAATGGCAACTTATCTATCACAACTTGCCCTCTGATTTCATCAGCTCCCTACAATGGGTAAAGGCCAGTGCAACCACTCGTCTAAGAACTGAGTTTCTGTTGCAAGTCCTGAAGCAATGAGAAGACTCAGCCATGATCAGTCAGTGCAACCACTAGTCGAGTACTGCATATCTGTCACAAGTCCAGAATCAATGGGAAAATGCAGCCATGATGTTGGCTAGCACCTAACACCACAGAAGGGGAAAAACAAAAAACAAGAGAGGTCACACAATGGGAAAAATAGGTAGACACGGGCTAAATAGACTGAAATTTGCACCCTTGGGGACACCAATACATTGTCTATAGGCACAATGACCAAAGTAAAGGAACAAATTGTCTATTAAAAAAACCTGACCAAGAGATTAAGTCTGGAGCTTCTTCAACTTTGAAGTTGTGGAGAGTCTCAAAAGAACTTTTCTCTTGTCTACTCTTAAGCCACAAATACCTGAAATTAAGTGTCATTTCTTGAACCAACAAAAACTAAAAACTTAAGCATCAAACCACCACTATTAATCAGAACTTTCATGCAAGATTTTAGATGTACTAAGTCAACCTTACTATATAGAGTTAAAAAACCAAATGACTCCAGCAAAAGCAGAGAAGTTATATCAACTTCCGATCTCAAAAGATATAGGAGTTTTATCACATCCACTGCTCCTATAGTCATTGAGAATCCAGCTATGAACAGAAGGAACATGAGCCTTTTTGAGATCCAACATCAATCATTGACCACAAGTTATATAGCTTTGTAGAAAAAATTGAGCCAATTAGAAACATCTGTAAGAGAAGACAAACTGGCTATACAAATAAATTTCAATTTAATTGGGCTTTTATGGAACTTCCAGATGGCACAAAGAGAAGGACGTGGGCCACACCCTTTTCACAGATTACAGAGAAAACTCCACAACAAGTCTGTTAAGATAAGCTTAACGACAATTTCAGCCAAACCAAAAAAAACACACAAAAAAATGACTGCAGTTATAACTTATAACCTTGTTGATGTCACTCACAAAGAGCTTCATCATGAACAGCAGTAGCCACCATTGCTCCCCACTGACATCATCAACTCCTGACAGTGACAACAGATAAGCATGCAATGATCTGATGACAATTTTTGGACAAAAACTTCTGCAAAAATATGCATCCCTACTGTCTGTCACATTCCAGAAACAGCAGGAAGGATTTTTCACAATGTTAGCTACCATTTGAGCAACCTGATAAGGAATTTTCAATCTATCCTTAACAAGGCTGTGAAAGTAAGCTTCACAAAACATAAATTTCATCTGTCAATAGCCATATTTCTAGCAATTCCACCCCCTCCTCAACCCACAAGTGCTGAGTTTTGTCACAAAAAGGTCTCAACTTTTTGTTTTCATCAATCAAACATACCAGGGAACCCGGTACATTACAACAAAATAATTGCCTTTGAAATAATCAAATCTCTTACAAAGATAATGTTCAAGTATTCCAAAGTCACTTGAACACAGATCAATGACTTCCTGGGCCACATAGCCCTTGATTGCAAAAACTGCCATACATAGCTCTCTTATTGCTTGGCCTGCACACCATCACAAACACCAAACAGATCAACATGAGCACCACAGCAAAAACTCATTATTCTGGTTTTCTAACTATGACAAGACCAAGTTCTGACACCCCTCTTAGCAAACAAAGAAGAATCTTCCAGCCATATCACAACAAGATCCTGTACTTATTGCACAGTTGGGTACAGAAGAAATATTTTCCTTGCAGATTTCAAATAGGTACAGCTCTCCCAAATGCACCACTATATGACTATGTGTATTCCAGCAGTGATCAGTCGTGAATTCCAAGAACTTATACATACTATATGCACAACAACATTTCATCACTTCTGTTTGTGTCTTATGACAAATGAAACTAAACAGCAAGCCGTATAAGCCTTAAAAAGCTATATGTAAGCCTTAACAAAGCTATATATCAGCCTTAACAAAAACATATAACCCTTTTCTCTACCTCAGTTCTGAATTGTCATGCTCACCTGGGAGTAAAGGAAGGTTCCAAAAATTGCAATGGCAGCACCGACAGCGTTCACAGGCAAAACAGGTGTGTGGAACACAATGATTGAAGATACAATCACCGTCACACGCTTCATGGTGTTACCAATACTGAATGTCAGTGGTGATATCTCATTTAGAGACATGTAAGAGACCTGATTGTACAAATGATAGAATACACTCTGCGCCATCACCCACCTGTTTGAAACACATATTACGCATTATCCTGTGAGATGTTTGCACCCAGTGTACTCCCAATGACAATGCTGCAGCCAGCCCACTTGGAAAAGCTAGATAATCAAGACCAAAAACAGTCCTGCAGAAAGAAGTTTATTCTGTTCAAGACTGATGAACAGAATGGACTTGAAGTGTAGCCTACTGATAAAAAATCCATCACAAAATCCAGCTAACTGAGGGAAAAAATCAAGAAAGCTTACCAGAAGAATTGTTGACCCACAGTTTGGGTTGCCTGTTGCCACCCTGAAGCCCATAACTTAGGGCCTTCAACAGCAAAGGCAAATGGGGTCAGGAACGCTAATGACAACATACTCAGGCATGCATAGTAGTTCATGCCACCCACTTTGTTACTCTTCACCATCCCTCGCTTCGAGAAGATGTTGCGGAACACAAATGCAATGTTGGAGATCATGGCTCCCACAAATCCTGCCACAGTTGATAATGCACAATTTCAGATACCTTGATACCTCAAATGCTGCTACAATCTTTACATCTGAGATATGCAAGGCACAAACACATAATGGTTATGGCAAATGACAACTTGTCAACAGATATTGAAAGCAGAGGGGAACAGAAACAGACCAGTAACATTGAAGTTCAGCTCCGTAGCAGCAGTCAAGGCACAACCACCAATGATGGGTAGAAGTGACAGATAGACAGGTAAGGGGAAGGTCTCCCCAAGAAGGAACCGTGAAATCAATACGCTGAAAGCAGGTTCAGAACTCTTGATAATGTGGGTGAATGAAACAGCAACCTTTGACATACTCACAGTTGCAGCCACATGACCAATAGTGTGGGCTAATGCCACCTGCATTCCGGGGAAAAGAATTTAGTATCTTCAAGCTTGAGCACTCTGTATGCAGATCATCAGGGCAGCATTGAGCAAAGTTATACAACACAACAATTGCCACATAACTCCTTTCATGTGAGCACAGTTACAAAAACATCCCTCTGAATTTTTCCAGGGGCAAGAACCCAGAAACTCCATATATGTGGATCATCAGAGCAGTACTTTACAAAGTTACAGAAGGACCCAAAACATGCCACATAACTCCTTTCAGCCTGACATAGTTTTAAAAACATGTTCCTCTGAATTGTCACCCTGGGATTGAACCCAGAGACATGACTGTTCATCAACAACACCATTTTCACAGACACTTCAGGACATTGGAGATTTTCTGAGTGACAAACCAACTCCTGAAAATAATTAGAAAAAGCAGATTCATATTAGGGAAAGAAGAAACTGGACATGGATTGAAACCCTAGGTCTGCAATCAAGTGTAGAGTGCAACAGAGTGTTGGGAAGTCCATGCACAACAAAGACCAACAAAACTCAGAAAGCAACAATTGTTGTCCACAGACAGCAACACCTGATGTTTGAATCCTAGAGGAAGAACTAGAGATATGTATACGGATCTGCTAATCCAGTAATTGAGGGGAGCAATGGAGATAGATGCCTGACCGGTGCAAGGTTTTTCCAGAACTCAACATCAAGCTCTGGTGCAGCAGCAAGTCTCGTGGCCCAAGAGAGAAGCATGATGGTAGAACCAGCAGCAAGCGACAGTGTGGATGTCAACCAGGGATAGGGAAAGACGTTGAGCACTTTCTTATTGTAGATGTTGAAGACCACATTCAGACTCCACCATAAGATAAAGTACGTCCCGATCTTCAGTCTCTGTGCTGCGGCCTTTGCTGTAGTGATCTCATCCTGTTCTCCCTCGGGGATCACACTTTCCTCCGGATATGCATCTGCTGCTCCCGACTGCCCTGCATCGAGCGCGTTGGCCTCGATTTTTTTCCATCTCAATGAAGTCTTGTTCTCAAACGGGCCTGCGTTCTTCAGAGGCGTGAACCTCCTGAGGCACTGGCCAGTCCGGAAAGAAGAACTGTTCGACAGATCCTTCAATGCAACAGGTTTCAGCAACCTATTATTGCCTTGAAGAGATTGCAGGGGCTGAAAACTTGAAGCTCTTGCGCGGGGCGATGGCGATCCATAGTGGGTACTCGGCAAGGATGTCGAGGTACTGCTGGGAGTATGACACAAAGTGCATCGCGCTTGCTGTGTAGATCCTACTCCACTCACACTACGCAACATCATCATGCCTTTGTTCTGCCGCTCTCTCTCTCTCACTCTCACTCCCCGCAGCCAGAGCCGAGAGAGCACGAAACAGATGTCCAAACAAGCGAAGTCCTCGAAATACAACTCCTGGCAGCAAAGATCTTGTTAAAGCTCCCGAGTAGTACTCGACGAGTACTTAACACACGCTTCCTGGCTCCAAGAAACAAGCATCGCAAGGCGTAACAAGCTACCAAATGTAACAAAACAATTTGCAATGAAGAAAACACGGCTCTTTTGCAAAAAAACAGAAAAAGAAAAAAAGCAAACAAGACAGAAGATCAAAAGAAAGAAAGACAGCAAAAGACGAGAAACACGAGCTTCAGCTCGCTCTAGGAGAAACGAAAAAAGAAAGGTCCAGAAAAACAGAAAATGCGGACAAGGAAAAAAAAATAGCTTCGCAAAGCAAAAAGGAAATTTGGTAGATGATCGATCTACGTACCTGTAGCCGCCGTTACTTCCCTCGACACTAGCCCGATCTTCAAGGTCACCGAAACAGGCACAAGAGAAGAACACCCCGTTTTGCTCGCGCAGAACTCAGCGATGGAGGGAGCCACCGACGGCGGATTTTTGTCCGGCAGCAAAACATAATAACAAAAAGAAAAAGCAATCGAGATTATTGATTTTTTCTTTTTTCTTTTTTCTTTTTTCTTTTTTGGCTCTTTAGTCCTTGCTCGTCAATATTTGCACTGTTTTCCTCGCGTTGTGGACGGAGGCCCGAAGGGGGCAGAGGGAGGGAAAGAGACCGTTGTCTTCCCGGCCGAAAACGAACGCAAGTACGCAGCGGGCAGTGCTTTTTTTTCTTTTTTTTCTGGGAAACTTTGTGTAATAGTCAAAGTGGCGATCAACCACAGGAATATTTAGCCAAATTTGGCTAAAAGCTAATTATGACAGTAATTTTTTGAAAACTTCCTTCTACATTTTTCGCTAATTACCTGAAGGCTGTGCAGAAATCTGGCGACTTTTTGTAAATTTGAATCGAATTACGGCTATTGAAAATCTCAAAAAAAAACACTTTGATTTTAGCACTTTACATTGGTAATATAGCATTTTGGGCATATATAGACAGCCTAAAAAAAAAGAAAAAAAAAAGCATGGCGGCAGGTAAGAAGATAGGGTAGGTCTACCCACACAAGGAACGAATGACCAAAATTATTGCCCTACAAGGAAAGGGAGAAAGCAAAGGAGACGCAAAAAAAACAAACAAAATTTGCTCTTTTGTGCCTAAGTAGGCCAGGCGGAGGGTAATGCCAGTGGACCGACATGAAACCAGGGAAAAAAAATGATGCAAGGCATTACCAAAAACAAAGCACCCTCAAGGTTTCATTTTCCGTGCAGACACAGATTTCATTTTTTGAAAGGCCTTGTGAATTCTTACACTTGCAAAATGTTCATGCTAATACACTAGGATTCTCATTGGGTGATTTTACAACCTAGGAACATCCCTAAAGAAGAAGAAGATGAAAAATAAACCCATCGTCATCCTCGACACCCAAAAACTTAGGTACCTAGGTATTTTGTGTCCCTCACACAAAAAGAAATTTTTCAATTGTTAAAAATAATTCAAAGCACCAAATCTTTCCTTCTTGTATCGACTCAAGTTTCAAACCTGTGTTCCAGGGAATTAGAACATTTGAGTTAGTACCTCGACAAAATTTAGACACATGTCTATCAAACAATTACCTTAGGGCCTTGGTAGCTTTTGGCACAAATTATGTTAATATTCGAAATGCTGAAATTTCCAAATTTTACTTTTCTCAAAAAAAATTTGTGAAAAAAAATGAAATATTTTTTGGAATATTCATGAATTTTTTTCAAAATGGAGTCTTCAAATTTATTTATTTATTTATTTATTTATTTGACAAACATGTGTTTCAAACATGCCCTATACTATTGCAATTAATTTTGCAATTTTCACTTTGAGAAATGGAATATTTTTGAATTTTCAGTATTTTCCTCCACAAATTGTGTTCTTAGATAAAATGTTTTTTGAAAATTGTGACATTTTTGAAATTACTATAATTAGTGTCAAAGATGCCAAGTTACTATGGTGTTGAAGAAAATTCTTGAAAGAATTCAAGGCTCCAACAACCTTGAAAAGGCTTTTTTTCCACCCCTCCTTGCAAGCCTATTCCATAGACCCTATATATTTGTTTACATTTTTAACATTAATGCTATGGCCTATGACCCTTTTCTTTCTATAGAGACAGAGTTCAACAATTACATCCATGATGCAAGAGTGTAAAGGTATATGTGAGCCACTAAAGCACCCAAAAGTATATTTCATGGCACCTTGAGATCAAAGAGACATAAGTTTAGATAATTCCCCCAAAATGAAACCCCAAATATTTTTCCAAAAGGTATGTTTAGTACAGTTTACAAGTGGTTTTTATCGATTTCCACTTTCTTATGATCTTAAGACTTGAATTTTCCAGGGTTGATCAGTTTTTGTTTCTTTTTTTGACAAAGCTTTTAACGTTTTTTTACCAAAATATTGAGATTTTTTGGGAATTGTTTTTCTTTGTAACGTAAATTCAAGTACTTTTTTCTAGTTTCTGGAAAATTCGACAAATTTTCCATTCCACAAAATTTATACATTTTTTTTATAAAAATTAAACCCTGGGCTTGATCATAGTTTCGTTATTGGTAGCATTTAGCCTGGATTGACCCCCCCCCCAAAAAACAAATGGTACACTATTTGTTGCAAATAGTTTGATTGGTAGGGAGGGTACCAACTACCAACCATGAACTACTCCCAATAGAGAGAAGTGCAATATGGCATCCCCATTATTGGGAACCAAACAAATTCAAGGCCCCATTGAGATTCTCAAGGCATAATTCTTTTTTTAAAAGATGCGGGGGGGAAGTGTTCGGTTCCGAACAATGTGGATGTCATATTGCACTTCTTTGTTTAGACAAGTGTTTTTTTCCTGACAATTTACCCTCAAAAAAATTGGAATTTTTTTAGTGTAAATTGGACTAATTTTGCTAAAAAATTTTAATAGTTTCGCCAAATTTTGCAGCTCAAAAATTTGGGGAAAAAACACTCCTACATGAAAACCTTGTAAAAAATATAAATTTCCAAGTTACACTTTATTTTCTTTGTTCTTTTTTTCAGCCAGTAATTTAACACACGGTTCTGTTTTCGCCAACTTGAATCCAGGTTTCGCCAGGTTATTAGCTGAAAAACGCCTATATTTAAGTAGGGGTTTAACCAGGTCAACTGCACAATTATCGGCGAAACCTGGTTACTAAAACTGGGCCTAGCATATTCGACTGTGCTGAATCAACGAGACGAGACGTGGCGACCGCGCAGGCAGGCCTACGGTGACTGCGCAGGCATCTATACCATATATAAATTAGCACAGTTGGCATGTAGTCATTGGACCACATGGCAACATGAAGAGGAGCCAAAGTGCTGGCTCCGTGGCATTTGTCTTTTGACCATCCACGAATAGCCAGGATTCGCTAGCTTGTGGTGTGAATGCAGTAAATGAAATGGATGAAAGTGATGAAAAAATTGGAGCATCATCCCAGGTCATAAGGTGAATGAATGAATGGAATGACAATTTGGACTGTTATCTTCTAGTCATAACTTCAATGAATGAATGAAACACTTAGGTTATAATGTAAACGAATGAATGAAATGGGAATTTGGAGTGTTAATTTAGGTCATTAGGTGAATGAATGAATGAAATGAAAAATTTTGAGTGTTATTGGAGGTTATAAGGTGAATGGATGAATGAAATGAATTTGGAAGTGACATTCTATTCATCCTTATGTGTATGTGAATTTGGTAGTATCTTGTGGTAACTCATATTCATTAGTTGTGGAGATCACCAAAGTTGAATTTTTTTTTCCTTTGTAATTGTTATCTTTGATTGGCCTATGATCAAACTTTAAACACCCCCAAAATAGATATGTTGGAATCTCCTCCTTTGGGCTGCTTATATAGTTACAAGTAGAATTTAGGGCAAAGGATATGGGATGAAGAACTATTGGGAACATTTTGGGGAACACATTGGGAACTTGATGGGAACACAATGAAAACAACAAAAATCCAACACCACCACTCTGACCCCCAAAAGAAAAAAAACTTATGCCCCCTAGTTGCATGTTGTTTCGCCTCACTGGTTGCAAAAAAAACCTACTTCTTATGTTTTGCCATTTTTGGCTAAAATGAAATACATTAGTGGTTTCATCATAAATCAAATTATTCTTTCTTTCTTTTTTGCCAATTTTTTGAAAAATAACCAACCCTCCATGTCAAAAATTCGAAAAATTCAAATTTGAAGACAACCAAAATTGAACCCTAACAAAAGTAATTAACAAAAACGATAATTTACTTTGTTTCAACCAAAATGTGCAATTTTCTTGGTCGAATTCTAGAATGTACACAAACTTTGTTTCATTATTATTTACCTTTTCCAAAACAGTTGGGGCATGTTTAACATTTTTGCATGTTTGATTAAGCAACATTAATGAATAGATAAAAACTTTCATCCAAACCCAAAATCTCACAACTAACCTCGAACATTTGTGTCACTATCATTGCATTCAAGTTTGCCTTTTCATCTTTAACATAAGTGTTATTTTTTTCTTAATCCATATTCATCTAACAATGCAATTCTATTTTTTTTCTCCCAAAACTTGTCTTCAAATTTCAAATGATTCAAACAAATCAATTGTGATATGTTTTAATTGACAATCATCTCCTAAAAAATTTATCACCAAAACAAAAAAAATTCATAAAAAAATATTGATGAAATGGAGAGGCCAAAACTATATATGTTTCAAAAAGGGGTCTATGTTATAGTATTTTAATTTAATAAACTACCTAGAACAAAAACAAATAGAGTTCAAAACATTTATAAGCATTTACAAAATTGCTCCCTTTATACATCATTAAATATGTATAAATATATAATGAATATGGATCATGCAACTTTCTTCCAATAACCAAAAACCCCTACATAACCCACAACACATAGGTTGACCAAAAAAAATAAAGTGGGGAAAATAAACAATGCAATGAAAGCAAAAAACATATACACAAATGAAAAAAAAAAAATTATAAGCAAAAAAAGTCTTTTAAAAAACGAAAAAACAAAATTGAAAACCCTATTAAACTTGAAGAAGAAAGTTTGAAGTTCTTCATTTTAAGACCTACACAAAAATTTTGGTGCAAGAAATATTAATCAAACAAAACCAAGGTGTGGGACAACAAGCAAGGTGAAACAACAAAGACTATAAAAGTACTTCAAGGTGGAGCAATGAGGTGTGATAACAAGGCATGATTATAAGGTGAAGCAACAAGATGGTGCAACAAGGTGAAGCAACAAAGCACAAAAACAAAAAAATGTAGTAAAGTGAAACAACAAGGCATAATAGTATGGTGACACAACAAAATGAAAGAGCAAGGCAAAGCAATAAGATGTGACAATAAGGCAAAGCAATGAGGTGTGACAACAAAGCAACATAACAAAGCATGAAGTAAGGCATAACAACGAAGCAAAATAATATGGTGACATGACAAGCACACAAAACAACATGTGACAATTGTAACAAGGTAGAAAAGCAACATGGAACAACTAACAACTAAATTAAACACAAAAACAACAGCATGAAAACAACCAACAACAAAATGACAAAGAAAAAATGTGGCCCAAGCATTTGCTTGCCTCTATTTATATTTGGGAATGTAGGGACTACAAATGACATCTTCATATACACAACAATTATGCAATGCCACCTCTAACCTTAATCTCATTTTTAAAAACATTCCCTAATTTTAAACCTAATTTAATAGCCTTACCAACCACCTTAGATGTTACACATAGACCTTTATTATTAAAAAATAAAATTGGGTATGTTTTAATACCTAGGAAGGTTTTCATTTTTTTAACATTTAAATACCATGGGTGGTTTTCATAAGGTCAATTCTCAACCCAATGAGAACCAATGAGTTGGTTTTCACTCAAGGTATCATCATTTGTGACACTTGTCAATTTTCAAGGTGAAAGCAACTTGAAAATTTGTTTAGTTTTCACCTCATTTTTTGAGAACTGCCCAACATTAATATCTTCATGGTTCATTCCAATCTAATGTATTTATCTCAACTTCCCCTAACAATCTCCTTTTAATTCATAAAAAATAAATTTCATTGTTTGCTTTAATATTAAATGTCCTACCCTTCAACACCTACAAGTTTTTTTGTGTTTGAAAGGAAAATTTTGTGAACACTGTTAATTATTATAAAGTTTACACATTTGGAGAGAAAGCAAGAGACCTATGAAAGACAAAATATGAATTAACCTCCACATGTTAAACATGATGTCATTGTTTTTCCAACATGACCACCTTGTAACAAATCAAATTGATTACTCTTGTCATGTTTTCCCACCACAAAAAAATTAATTTAAAAAACTCTAGTAGTGCCTAATATGTGATCTTAATGCATAGTAAAATTAGATGAAAAAAAATCAAAATATGTTGGTTTGGTGTAAGAAAAAGGTTTTGGCTCAACGTAATTGTGCACATTTTACATTAGCTAGTAAAACGCACAACGATATTGTGCATTTGTAGGAAAGAGTGCAATAATTACGATTTGACATTTTTTCAATGTTTCTAATTGGTCCATCATAATGATTGGTCCAAGTGGTTTGCTATTAGTAGTCCCCCACCTATTTGTTATCAAAGTTTCAATTTTATGGGTGGGGTTACAAAAAATAAAATAAATAAACTTGGACGTGAAAAATATTTTGTAAGGTCACATCTTAAACATTGTTAGAGATGTTTTAAAGCATATACAAGGTGAGATACATTATGGCAATGATCATTATATTGTGCTTACGTAGGTACCCCTGATTCATCATCATTAGTTATGTGCTTGTGTAATCATATAATCTTCAACCTTAAAAAATGTAATAAGGATATGGTTGTTTTTCCTTTATGGCTATGTCCATTCCCATGAAGTGGTAGCATTAATCAAGTGTGGATATTTATTAACTTGGTTAAGTGATTGTTAAAGCAACAATGCCATGGTTGCATTAAATGAAACAACAAAAAATGTTGTGAAGTTATAATGAAAATTAGAGCAATGTCACAACACATATTAGGCCATAAAAGACAAATGGAAATTGAAGCACCAATGTTGGAAGATATATTTGTTTTTAACATAAAAAGATTGGTTGGAACATTTGATATGTTTTAGACCTCACATTTACAACATTGTTACAACAATACCTTACACAAAATAAAACACATACTAATGAAGAAATTATAATTCCCTAGGTATATCCATCCTATCACCAAAAGGAACATATCAATGAAAAAACCATAAATCGAGGTACATCATTTATTGTAGCTTACAATATGTTTCTAGTTTCATGTTGATCATTTTCACAAAAAGTTTGGTGTTTCTTCACATTACATTTTATTTACACAAGACTCTACCTTTTTATCAACAAACATAAATACCCCATAAATAATTGAACATTTGTAATTTTCACTTTGGAAAAACCCTAAAAAAATTTGTTAATCTTTTTTAGTCAATCAGGTGTCATCTTTTCACTCACTATCATGATAAGAAACCCATGCAATGCCAATTTGTCATCTTCCATATCTAGACCTCCAATTTTTGCAACCATAATGGTGATGGTCTATGCAAAGCCCATACATTTAGCCATGGGTGGTGACAACCCCTTTGCTATCTGCAACCCAAAAATTGCACTATGATGTACTTCGTGAAACAACAAGTGTAACAATTACACAATGGAAAAAAATTGCCTACTGAATGTTAAACCCTAAATTTTCATGAACAATTTTATATCAAGCCTCACCCTACCATTTCCATGTAGAATTGTCAAGTGGATGACGTTCAAATTGTTGTAATGATAACCACTAATGGACCTTACACAAATTTTCACCTAAGCCAATTCTAATTATCATTGTCACTATAATTATGTTTAGTAAGTAAACATGATCCTACCAATGAATGGGGAATCAAATTTCAAACATCCTTGGTTTGCGTTTACACTCGTATGTCATTTGTCACATGGTAATTTTTGTTTTTTCTTTGCCCATCTCAAGAACTCCATTCATGAACAAGACAAACTTTTATTTGTGTTAAAGACTTGAATTTCATGTTTCTAAATTACCCATCATTGAAGTCACAAAAAATACTATTTCATAGAATTTCAATCCATTGTTGAATCTTTCATGGTGAAAGTTTCATGTGTGCATTTGTTGCAAATCTACCCATGTGAACACAATGAAATTATTGTTGGACAACCAAGAACAAAACATGCCTTTCACATAATTTGAATTTTTTTTGTTGATGACAACATTAATGCCCATGTTTCCATCAATAATTTCTTTAACTTGACTAAAATTGAAATTAAAAAGAACAAATAAAATTTGCTAGTTAAACATGATGCAAATTTTAATATTGTATGCTTTTTCAAGGGTGAACATTTTTTTTTCTTACTACCATAAAACTTAACAACATGGTTGACAAACAACCGTCTAGGCTTAACCTCAAAAATTTAACTTTTAAATCATGAATTGTTCTATTGATTAATTTTCCCATTAAGCCATATAATAATTAATATGTTTGTTGAAAGTAACATCTAGAATTACCTACAAGAAGGTTCAACAAACTAGTAATTCCAACATGAATGTGAATCTTAATTGTTTGTTATCACATTGAGATTGTTAGTATTTAAATATTTTATGGTTATCAAATTTTCACATGTACGATGATCATCAAAATATTAAAAAGAAACATTTACAAGTGAATTTATCAAAATCATCACCTTTTATTCCACATTTTAAAAAATAATGCAAGGTTGATTGGACCAATTTGGATTTCACAAGGAGAAACTCACAATGAATGCTTTATTTTCTTTTTTTCCTTCTTAAGAAAAAAAAGATTCGAAATTCATTGAACTTGAAAGTTAATCTATTAACTACATTATTTATTGAACATTAAAACTTTGGCTAACATAATGAGTTGAAACCATTATTGTGAACCTATAAAATAAGATAATGTGGATTGTTGTGTTAATTATAAATATATCTATACCTTTTGGATACATTTTATCCATGCTATTTGCAATTTTCACATCTTTTTTCCAGAAGCTCAAAATCATATGATATTAAATGTTGATTTTTTTTTTGCAAAAAATGGAAATAGTAAATTTTTCATTTTCAAAATCTAAAGGTCTTTTTGTGCATCAAGAAAGATTTATGGGTTTTTTTTATAGTTAAATCTCAAGGAAAGAAAAAGTGTGTCTTAAGGTAGTTCCAATTTATATGGACTACCAAGCATGATGTTGAAGTGATTTTACACTTTGTCGACATTCAATAGCATTTGGTGGTGGTAACATGTTGGTCAATACCTCATAAGGTACATGATTTGGCAAGATGATGTTGTTTCACCTCTTTGGCTTTTTGTTTTGTATCATTTAATCATTTGTCTTATGTAATGTGGAATTTTGCGAAAAATTGATTGCCATTTTTGGTATATTAATTGGTCATGCATTTGATTACTAATGAAAGCCTTTTAAAACATCAATAATCCATAATCATATTGTAATTGTCAATCCCTAATCCCTTTTTTTTTAATGATCAAAATATAAATTTATTCGCATTCATAACCTTTGTTCAACCTCATAGTTCATTGAGAACTTGACCATAAACAACAAATTAAATAAAATGAATCAATTTCATGCATTATGGATGAAAGGTTAATGTTCATGGATGAATGTTATCCATGATTGATGGACTAAGCTACCATAGTGGCATTCCCATTTGCATTAAAAATAATTATTTCTGGCCGCTGCGAAAAAAAACTAATTTTTTATAGTCGGTGCGAAGTTGTGAATTAATCCAATAATTCTGCAACCCTGTCAGCGAAAAATACCAAAAATGGCAGAATAGGTAGCTGCCCTGAAAGTCTCGAAGCAAGGCTCTAACCAATACTGGTGATGTTGATCTAACAACTGAATTCTAATCTTCTCCATCTGATCCATCCTCCTCAGAGTCAGAACCATCTAGGTTTACATCACTTGGAACAGCAAACTGATCATCCAAGCAGGCCTCCATCACACCGGCCAATGAAGCCTGCTCCATGTGCGCGAACACTTCGATGTCCCCCTCAGGCCTTGCCGTCGTATCCTCCTCCGCTGCTTCCAGTACCAGCAGACCCCTTGTCAAACATTCTAACAAGGCCTTTGCTTGGAACTTCGCTTCGTGAATCTTCCCCATCTCGCACTTCTTCCACCCCTTCCTGATCATCTGCTTGAGCCTTGCCAGCTCCTCCCAGGAACCCATCAACCAGCCTACCAAGTGGCATCTGAGCTCCTTGATCCCAAGCTAGAGCTGGATGTTATCCGGCTGCACCCCGTTGAGCACCTAACATGCTACTTGCTGGCTTTGCCATAGATTGAACTGAGTGCGGAAGCGGTGCTTGAAAGGGCGCTGCAGAACTACATCGGCGACCTGCAGCTTGCTAGTGCAGTTGGCAAGAACAAAGACGAGGTGCAGAAGCGGATGATTCTCCTTTAGCCACCCTCTAAACTCCTCTGAGATATGCACCTTCCAACAATCAATGTTCCAGATGTAATGCTGAGAGGACGAAGCACACCCC
>Ga0116231_10008988_pt1 | contig 17199 bp, 18 predicted proteins | sample S1TSphgellanicum_2_FD_89695 | JGI IMG/M metagenome (GOLD analysis project Ga0116231, IMG submission 89695) | Host-associated microbial communities from peat moss isolated from Minnesota, USA - S1T2_Fd - Sphagnum magellanicum MG | ecosystem: Host-associated > Plants > Peat moss > Unclassified...
GTTGGGTTTTTTTTTTTTTTTTTTTTTGGGTTTAAAAAAATTCTCTCCCTTTTTTTTTTTTTTTATTTTGTGGTTTTTTTTTTTAATTTTGTTTTAAAATATTTTTTTACTTTTTTTTTTTTTTTTATTTTTTTTGTTTTTTTTTTTTTTTTTTTTTTTTTTTTTTTTGTTTTTTTGGTTTTTTTTTTTTTTTTTTTTTTTTGAGTTGCCAACCTATAGGCTATTCATGGTGGTTGCACTTCCATCTTTGTTTTGATTTGAATTTTTCATGGTTCTATGTATTTGCATTTCTACTTTACATCAATTGTTTCATGTTTATTTTGGCATGCCTACATAATTGATCTTGGAGTTGGCAATTTATTTTTGTTCTTTAGTTATTATTTTAAAACATTAATACATGCATTCTCATCTTTGCCTTGTACCTTTACGGTGTGGATATGTTAAGTAGAATGGATTAATGATTTTGCAAGTAAACGTTTTTGGTGGTGTTATTTTTGTTGTGATTCCAATTCTTGCAACATTTAAGTTTATTTGATGATAAACATAATTCATTGGTAGTGAACCTATTAACAAAAAGTTGGTTTTTCTGGATAATTTTATATTTGTTGTTACTATATTCTTCATCTTGTTCATTCATGTTTATCTTTTTCATTTTCAAATGCCCTTGTTTTTTTTTCATTTAACCAAGGTTCAAAAATAGAATAGCTTTGGTAATATTATGAAGATGGTTTTAAATAAATACTTATCATTTTTTCATTTGGTCAAAATTTGAAAGGATAAAAAAATTGGAACATGAGAATTTGAATTTTTTAAATTTTTTTACTGTCATCATAAAATCTATTGTTACCGGATCTAATTTTTCGACATTAAATTACTATTTTTGTGTCCAATGTGTAATTAATTTTAGTCTTAAAGTTGAAAGGTACAACAAAGTCCTTTTACAGAAAGGACATTTTTCAAACCATGATCACTTTTTCTCTCTCTATTACAATTAGAAGAATATATTTCCAAAAACTTATATATATATATATCACCAAAAATGAATGATCAATTTGTGTTCAAGGAGCCTTCAACACAAAATATTATTCATGAAATATATATATATTAGGTTATGAAAGAAAGATTATGTTTTAAAGCATATTAAAAATCAAAATAAACTTCCTTTTTGTTAAAACATATTTAAAATTAAATATCAAACTACAAAAAGTAGATTTCACAAGTATTTGTATTTTAAAAAACTTAAAAACCTATTTTTACAATGCAAAATTTTAAAACTAATGCACAATAGTGAGACTATCTTATTTTATATCATTCAAGTAAAAACATTCAATGTATAATATTGTTACAAAAATTATTGTTGCTACATTCTATTTATTTTTCAAACAAACAAGCAAGGTAAAACAATTGATCACTTTATCATGATTCATGATTCCACCCATCATCATTTTAAAAAAGCATTACAATTTAATGAAATTATTCTTCTTTGCTATGACCAATAATCAAGCAATGTATGAGTTATTGGTTGTGTTACCTAACTTTTAACATGATGTGTTGAAATTGAAGTTGTGAGCAATATCTCCAATGCTTTGAGCATGTGTTTTGAATCAATTGTGTAACCATTGGTTGTTGAACTAATATGTTTAAATGTTACAATTGTAACATGTTGAAATTTCCATGAGCTTGAAAATTTGAAGGAAAAGTATTATTATATCATTTGGAATAACAAGGTGTTTTAGTGTTTGAACTTTTTCCATCATTTCTATATGAATATGATGTTATCATGAATGTTGAATAATGAATGTTCATTAAAAAAATATTTGTTTTACTTTCTCATCCATTGGAATGATTGGAGGATTGCAATTGTGGAAATTTTTGAAAACAAATCATATTTGTGTGATTTGCATGTTGATTATCAATCACCACAAAGAATAAGCCATCAAATTTATTTAATGATTGTGATCTTTAATAGGTGCTTCTAGTCAAACTCTTGGCATTAGATTGGGCAAAAAGGGTGTTGAAGACAATTATGAAAATGGTTTTTTCGAGGTGAATTGGTATCAATACTATAAAAGCCCAAATTTTTTGCCTTTTCACAGTGGATGCACAAGGAGAACTTGAATATCTCTTTGGGTTGAGGGTTTCATTTTGTCACAATGTTCCCCAAAAACAATTCCCAATGATGTAAATTTTTTCCCGTGTGTTCCCTAATTATCTTCCTTAGATTTTGCCAAATGTTCCAATGTTGTTAGAATAATTCCTATGTATTCCCCATGTTGCATGTTCGCCCATAGCAATATCATTCATCCAATATTCTTTACCCAAAGTCCTCTTATTTTAGCCTATGTATGTTGGTTAATTGAAAGGCAACATATTAATTTTTTATCTTGAGAATGTCCAAAACTTTGCACATTTTTTTTGTGATGGGTTAAATCAATATGTCTTAATTAGGGGAAATGGAAATAAAAAGAAGGATTTTGAACCCTAGATGCACCAAAAACTAGTTAGGAATGGAATTGTTCATGCTTTTACATTATCAAGTGATTCTCAATCAAACTAAGAGAAATCACAATAGGGAGCCTATGAAAGAACTTGTCAATCAAATAATTACTCATGGTTTGATGTTATAAAATGGATCTCAAAAAAGTGCATGTCTATTGCATTAGTGAAACAAACATAACACCTTGTTGGCATTCTTGTCCCAAATTAAGATTTGTGTCATGGTATGGGTCGTATGATTACCAAAACATGAGTAAGAAAGTTGTTGTAATATACATGGACTTCCATTCATTAAAGCAAAAGAAGGATAAAGACTCATTAGTTATATCCTATTCCTATTTTTGGTTCTTGTTGTGATACCCTGATTGTAAATGTATTTGTGTTATTTAAGCATAAATGCCGAACGAAAAAATCTTATGAAATATAAAAGCAACCCAAAAAAATTGTTGCACTTTTCAAAATGTCCAATTTCACAATTACCCAAAGACATATTTTGGGTAAAACCATGATACCTTAACTCTAGTGTTTTTTCTTTGGGTGAAGTTGCTCAAGTGGTGATCATCCATAAGAATATTTAGCCCAATTTGGCAATATTAAAAATATTAAAATAAAAAGAATTCAAGCAACTTTTCATGTTGTAGGCATGTTGTGGCAATTTTTGACAAAATTTGAAAAAAAAAATTCAAACCAGACTTGTTGGCGGGGTTTATATTGAGAAAACACCTAATTATATCAAACCAGCCTCCAGGTATTGGTAACCTACCAACTGGTACATATCATACCAAGAACCAGTAAATCTACTCTTATGGGTTAAGTATTGAATTATGGAAGTTTAATAAACCATCCAAATGATTGGAATTTCATCCAAGTACATAGGTTATCAATCTCTAAATTTACCCTAAACCATGTTTATGATTAAAAATCAGAAATTTACCAGAAATTTTTCTTAAAAAACTATTGATGTGGGTCCTAATTTCATAAATAATATTAAACCCATATTAATTAAATTATAATCCCCAAAAATGGGACCCGGCCGGTTATTAAGAAAAAAAGAAAGCAATAACCGGCCAACACTGTTCCAAATTCTAGAGTGTCCAAGTGTTTGTAGCTTCTGCACAGCAGTAGAGTGTAATGAGCCAACGACACACGCCCATGCACACGCTGCATGCCATGCAGCTGCAGCTCCCGCGTCTCCTCAACGTGGCCCTCTCACGAGACGCAGCGCGCACAAACTATCCGGCCGCCATTTGGAGATCCATTTGGCTCGTCTGCAAAATCTGATCATGCGTTGCGATTTTCTTCTTCATGATCCATACCCACAAACTCGTCATGTATATCTAGTACCACAAATTTACTTACCCAATATTCAGATGCAAAGATCACTATTTTGAACTTTGAAGAACGAACTCTAGAATATGATATTCTAGTATCAATTGTTGCAACAGCATAGACTTGTACACAAAATCTGTTGAAGAAGATCTCCAATTTATAATCTGATAACCTTGGAGCTGAGCTTCAGCATCGGCGTGCAACAACAAAAACCACCTGCAAGAACTGCAGCAGCAGCTGCACCACTGAGCGGGTAATTCTAAGTTGGGATCTGCACACCAGCTAATTATCACAGTTGTATCCTTAAGCTGCTGATGTTGATGAGAAAGCTTGGAGCTAGTGCAGTACTTGGCAATATTCTAGTCTCTGTTATGACTGAAAAGCTTTTGTTGGTTGTTCCTAGCATGGTTGTTATAGAGAGCTGCAGTATATATGAAGTGATCTGATCAGTTCACTGTAAGTAGACGTGCACTAGGGATAATTGATGGTTTTCAGTAATAAGGCTCTGATCATCTGTGTACTTGCCGTGTTTAGTGCTTAGAATTTGTTTACGACGCAATAATGGCAACTCTCTCGTCCATCGCTTCCATTACTTCCCGCTCTCTCGTGGGACCTTTAATCCTTGCCAACTCTAGTGGCCGTGCTGCAGCAGCATCCCACAAGCAGCTTACTTGCAGTAGCGGCTACTATCTGCCCGCAGCATATAATTTGAGCAAGTCGACACGGTCGTCTGAATCGCCTCATCAGATCACAGTTGCAGGAGCTGGACGTAATTCTCTGGTAAACTAAATTGCTCTCAGATGGATGTACAACATCATAGAGGTCCCAGCTAGTGAGAGATTGCAGCTGCATGTAGTGATCAATATCAAGAAAATGATGATATAAATGCTGCAAACGCGCCCGCCCTGATCGCGCCTGTACTCATCACCTGCAGCTCATGGGTCGTGAACTTTTAGCTAAAAATCTGTTTGTGAAGCACCTGAAGAAGAAGCGGTGGTAGCTTACTTCTTTGTGAATTGCAGAGTGCCGTCCGGAGCTTCTCAGGCAGACCCTTGATCGTCAGTGGAGTTGATCACATCGTTGCAGGCAGCAACCCGCGTGTAAGTATCTTTTGTAGATCTGCAGAGACTTATGAAAGCATTTGGTGTAAAGGTTTGGCTAGCAATTTTGTATGCTCACGCGGGACGTTGTTTGCTGCATGCTTTACATGCTTGAAACAGGAAGCACTTACCGGTTGGGAGCTGAAGGCAGCTACTTCAGGTCGCTGCATGGCTAGCCAAGTAACAACTAGCCCGGATCTCAATGACGCCATCATACATGATCATAGAGAACTCGAGGAATTCTACACAAGCTATAAGAAAGCTCGTCAGAATAGAGATGATGAGGAAGCTGAGAAGTGGTTCAATCAGTTTGTGTGGGAACTCTGTCGTCACTCGGTAGGTGAGGAGCTCGTCGTGTACCCGTTGATGGATACACTAGGACCCAAAGGTAAGGAGCTGGCCGACAAGGATCGCGCCGATCATCAGAAGGTGAAGAATGAGCTGGAAGAGATTCTCCGCCTCAATGATCCCGATCGTTCCGAGACTCTTCTGGACCGATTGATGGAGGATTTGAGACAGCACATCAAGGATGAAGAGACCGAAGATTTGGAATTCCTGAAACAGAACGCTGATCCGAAAAGCTTGGAAACTGCAGCTCAAGCCTTCATGTTTGGCAAGAAGGTCGCTCCCACTCGCCCTCATGCAGGTATACCCAACAAATGGGCCGTTCTGGAGGCAGGATTAGGATTGTTTGTCACTCCCGTGGACAAGCTTCGGGATCTATTTACTCCATACCCAAAAGATGAGAATGTTCCATACCAAGCTGGGAAGCAATCTTGAGCATGATACTAGAGCATGATACAAAGTCAAAGGAATTATATTCTGAGCATGGCAAACCATGATCTTAGGAACTGTAACAGCACAGAAAAAAAAATTGTGAGCTTTGCACCTCATTTGTAGTGACTCATCAATTGCTCCATTGTACATAGCTGAAATGTGTATAGAACTTCACATCTCAACAATGTCATAAAATCTACAATTTTCAAAGTGCTTCTTCTCACTTGAGAGTGTTCGAAATTTTATTTTATGCACTCTTTCACATTTGTGGGAGTGTGCTTACTGTAGTCTTCTGAATTTGAATGATCAAATCACAATTTTTGGTTGTACATGTGTTGCAATCTGAACTCAAATTTTCAATGAATGTGATTGAGCTTACAATTTTAGAGATTCGGGCAAAAGATAGTCTCCTGAAGTTCTAAAAGTGACGAGACTTCAGACGTTGCATTTTGGGAACTGAAATCTTCAAAAACTGGAGTTACTCGATTCTTTGAGAGAGGTTCATGGATTAACGATTCCTTGAAGAAACACTGACTTGACAAAGAGACATATATTGTTGCGATCTGATCTGAAATCTTCAAAAACTGGAGTTACTCGATTCTTTGAGAGAGGCTCATGGATTAACGATTCCTTGAAGAAAGACTGACTTGACAAAGAGACATATATTGTTGCAATCTGATCTGAAATCTTCAAAAACTGGAGTTACTCGATTCTTTGAGAGAGGCTCATGGATTAACGATTCCTTGAAGAAAGGCTGACTTGACAAAGAGACATATATTGTTGCAATCTGATCTGGAATCTTCGAAATGAAAAACTCCAGAGCTCAGTTCATGAAGAGGGCCCCTAGAATGATTGATTCCCTCAAGCAAAACACTTAGTGTGACAAGTCTTCTGTTGCAAATCTGAACTGAAATCTTCAAATGCATTTCACTGGAGGTCACTTCAAAGAGGCTTACAAAATTATAAAATTCTCTGAAGAAAAACCGATCCTTGATCACTTCTATTACAATCTGTACTGAAATTTTCAAAATGCAATGACTTCAGCTCTGAAACCCTCAACATTGAACAGACATTAAACCCTAAGTCACATTCCCCATAAACCCTAAACCCTGGAGATGTTATACTGTGCATGTTTTAGGGGAGGGTTCATGGGGAATGGAATTGTAAATTGCATATGTGCCAATATGTTTAGCAAATTCATACCAGAATGTGAATTAAATCCAACAGAGGTATTTCCTGGGTTGCTCAGGCTTGCAGATCCTAGTGTCAGGCCCTGGAATTGTAATCCTTGTTTTTGAAATTATGCCATTGAGTAAACAAGGCATCACAAACACGGTGGCCCTGCCAATAGATAAAGATGTTGTACATCTACCTACTGTGTCCAGAGTCCGAACAACAAAAAAATCCGTTCCAATCTAAACAGTCTAAACACTTTCACCAAAAAAACCAGTTCACCTACTGTGAAGCTGGTTTTAATAAGGTAAAACTTCCAAAAGTTGGATCGAATGCGATAGTCTCTGCCCAGGGTGGAGCGCAATAAAACTCAATGAAGTTTGAACATAAAAAAAACATGATTAGAGGAAACTGGAGCAACAAGTTAATATATTGAAAATCCATTGCAGCTTGGTGGTCTTAAACTAACTTAATGCAAGAAAATGTTCTTACAACTAAAATTCCATATGAAGAATTTCGCAATCACTGAGTAATTCGAGTTAATGAAGTTTTTTGCAACATTGGGGTGAACAAGGTGTTGCAAGACTTGTAAGATAACATTGGATCCCCAAATTTTAGTTCCAAGGATGTTGGTACTTTTTTCCCTTCCTTATTTGAAGTTGAAAATTTGAAAACTCAATGAAATAGATTATTTTGCATTGCATCTAAAACTTACAATTGTGCTTACATTGACCTTTTCGTAGCATTACAGCTAGAAATAAATTGGTTCTATTTTGATTGTGGGTTGTCATTAAGTGGACCCTAATCTTGATTCCTCACACATTCTTGATCACGAAATTTGTTTTTAAATGAGGGAACCTTCAATGCCGGTGTGAAGAAGAAGGTGATACAATTGAAGTGTAACCAAGAAGGGCCACATAGGTGCAATACTCGTATAATAAGTAACCCTAGCTTATGCATGAGTATAACTGAAGGCAAAATTGATGCAAGCTCAAATTGTTCAAAGGACACTTCTAGTGCATCCTGGCAAGACAGTGTGCAAGGATTGAACTATGTCTCAAGCTCAGAAGGTGATGAAAACATGAACATTGGTGATGAAGAGGTTGAAATTATGCTTAGGAACTCAACAAATAAATCAGTGAAGAAACCTTATGTAAGAGGGGTCCAAAGCTTTAGTGTAAAAGTAAGTTCATTTTTTTTAGTATCATTCTAGTGGCTTGTACATTCATTTTTCTATTTTTGGGGTTTAAACTATAGTTGTGGCAAACAATGTTGGTCAACTTTCCTTTCAATTTTACTCAATTTTTCTTGTTGGTAGGTCATAAAGAACTTGCCTTTGCACCAAATGGAAATAAATACCAAGAGGTTGCAAACCCAATGGATGGTTCCCAATGCCCACCCAACAACAAGCCACAATGGTTACAAGGTGGAAGGGAACAATGTTATCAAGAACCATTTTATCAAAATGGGACAAGGGTATGGGGACAAAGTGTTCCACAACAAGTGCCATTGGGTTACCAATATATATATGGTGGACTGAATGGAGATTGTAATGTTGATCCACAAACTAGTTGGGTAATGAATTCTGTTTATAACTAATGGGGTGGACTAGCTGGGAATGAGATACAATTCCACAACAAAAAATTTATGGAAACTCTGGATAATTCGGGCCTAGGCCATCTCAATTCCATTATGGGGGGCTCCAAAGCACAACATACCATGTAATAATTGGACCAAACTATGGTCCCAACCCTAGGGGGGTCCAAGGCACATTGTACCTAATGTCAAGTACAAATTGTGGTCCCAATTTTATAGGACCCCAAGGCATAGCATATGCAACTACAAGACCTAGTTGTGGTCCCACTTTTGTTGGACCATTTCCACAACCCTATCAAATGTCACCTTCATTTCTAATATCTGAAATAACACACTTGCCAACAATGGCACCTTTACCTATTCATGTGCTAGAATAACGTATACCAATAATGTTTGCCCTTTTTGCATCTGTAGTTACTAGAAATGAAACCTCCACACAATTGCTAGAATTAGAAGCTCAAGCTCATAAACAAACAAAAAAAATGCTTATGATTTTAAGGTGGATGAATGATTATCTAGAGGTATGAAACCTCATGAGGTAGAAATGACTCTTAGAGGAAGGATAGATGGGGCTTGTGAAGGGAAAAATGCATGGGATGACATCTTAAAGTCTATGGCACCCTGTGAACTTAATGTTTCTATTGTACATGTCAAAAACCAAAACCCCATTGACATGGCAACATTCCAAGTTCAAATGGACACACTTTTTGAATATAAAAACAACCCCTTGTCCCAAAAGGGGTTTGAAGATGCTATTAGGCAATTTTTGAAAGGTGAAAGGTCTTGGCTCAAACACTTATTCATTCATAAAGCCCAACAAACTTGCCCCATGGGTATATAGAACTAGATTAGTGGGATTGGTTTATGAAATACGAGACAAATGAAAAGATTGATCGTAAAAACTTCTCACATGTCAAATGCCTAGGGGAACCAAAAGAAACCTTCAAAGTATGGGTGTAATGGCAAAGTTGATGTAGAAGCTACCGTAGTAAGCTACGCCCATTTTCCATGTAAATACTTTTCATTTCCATTTATGTATTATGATGGAATGGATAATGGATGTGTGTGATGTGTGACGTAAGAAAAAAAAGGGCCTAAGAGTGTTGCAACCCTAACCTTGGGCTCGTGACCAAGGTAAGGGCTTGCAAAGGTGCGGGCCAAGAAGGAGCCCGGGAGTCACATTTCATGCTCCTGGGAATGCAAAAGAATGTGAGGGAATGAACCCCCACACTCCCAAATGAACTCTCATTTTGGGAATTGAAGTCCCAATGGATTCCTGAATTTTTAGAAGGCAATTACAAAGGTCAAAACTCATTGGATTGAGAAGTTCCTTATATCATTGGAAAAATCTTGAAACGTAGATGTCTAAAGTGCACTCGCATGACCCATTTGAGTACTTAAAACACAAGTTATGGCCAAAAGAAACGTCATGAGTCAAATTACCAATTTGATTCCTGACCACTAAAAGTCGAGAATCGCGCGCGCAAGTGGCATGCCACATACCGTTGGAAAGATACAACTTTGCTTCAAACCTCACCTCAATCAGAGGTTTACACACAAAATTATGTGCCTCCAAAGTTGCAGGAGTCCTAATTTTAGGAATTTTGGGAATTCTAAGTGGGAGTTTTGGGACAAAATGACATTTGGGTGCTAGTCCCATGGCCAAGCACAGAATATACTATAAGGGGGAAGGTGGTGGCTTCCCCCAAGTTCAAACCATGGTGAATTTTGTGAGTCTGTGTTTGCCCGTGGCTCGTCCTTACACCAAAAGTGTTCCAATTATGCACTAATCAACTTGTTGTTTAGTTTATGTAGGTCCGTGTGAATAATTGAATTGCTTGTCACTCTTCCTAATCCCCATCCCGGAACTCCAGCACACCCTTCTACCCCAAAAGTGTTACAAGCCAAGGAACGTGCCCCAATTCCTAATCCTTCTGCTATTTTGACCTTAGACTCACAATTTGAGTCTAACGAGGAGTTGGGAGCGCATCAAGGAGACCTTTTCTTACTAAAATTGTAGTAGTTGCAAAACATGAATATGAATAGATGTTGACAAAAATAGTTAGGATTTCTTTAAAGCCTTCAAACCCAATTGATGTATATATTGACATGTTCCATTTCCAGTGAATTTAAACATCTTGAAGATTTGCTTCTAAAGTCATACTTGTGTCATGGACTCGTGACAAGATGCATACCTACAATCTGTGTAAAGTTTGAAGCATAAGTTTTTGTTAATTTTAAGAATGTATTTGTAGGTTTATATCTTATTGTTTGTTTTGAAACACCCAATTCTTTTTCTTTTTTTTGAAATTCAATGTATTATGAGGAATGAGATTTTGTTCTCTTAATGCAAGGTGGTAACACAACAACATTATTTACACAAGTTGGAAAAATTGAATCCAAACTGCTAGATATTACTAACACAATTTGCACAGGTGTTGGAGATTTATAATGAGAATGCCAAGTCTATCCAATGTTTGAATACCAACATTCTTGAGTTTATGTGACAAACGCAAATGCAAAAATTATTGCATTTTCGAAAAGGTAAGAATTTAACCCAAGATTTTCATGTTAGCGGTGCACCAAAAGTTAGTTCTAAAGGTCAAACGAGTGGGGAGACACATATTGATGGCAAAAACATAAGATTGGAAATCAACAACCTAAACATCTAAGAGCTTTTGATTCCAAAAGTTTAGCTGATCAAGTGAGTGTCTAATCAATGTGATAGTTTACATATGTTATGATTGCACTATTTCAAGCTTAAAATGGTGCAATGATATTTACGTTGGCTAAGTTACATGTAGGTGCTTGAAATAGTCACCACTTTACCGAGCAATGAGTCACACAAGTAGAAACCACAATAAGTGTAATGTTTAATTAGTTTTTCACATTTAGAAATGGTGATTTAATTTGGTGTTGAAAGTATAAGGTTTTTTTATAATGTAAGGTTCCTAATATATCATTCAAACATTTGAATTAATTTGAAAAAATCCAATGATTAAAAAGTTTTCAAAACACCCATTAAACACAAAATAAACTTGTAAATGAATTTCAATTGTTTGAAAATGACATATTTTCTTGAAATCTTTTACATACATCTTGACATAAAAGTATATAGAAAAATTTCATGGATGTTTTAAAGGATTTTTGTGAGCATATTTCAAAGAATATTGTTCCAAAAGTAGTTCTATAAGCAAGTGGATGTGGCTTGTGTTATCTTGTTGGCACTTTATTAGCATTGGCAGTTGCATTGAACCTTGAAATTCACGAGATGAATTTCAAGAGTGCATTTTTGAATAGAGAGCTACAGGAAGTCATATACATGGTGTAGTTCGAAAATTACAAAGACAAGGAACACAAAGATTATGTTTGCAAACTCAAGAAAACCATCTATGGCTTGAAGCAAGCCCAAAGGGTTTGGAATGAAAGGATATATATTATCCTTTTACATCTTGGTTTCTATAAATGTAAACCTGACCATATCATTTATAGATTGAAAAATCAATAGTCACTTGATGTTTTCTTGGCTTTTTATGTGGATGACTTATTTATTTTCAACAAGGAGATAAAAGAGATAGAAAGGGAATGAAAAAATTCTTGTTTCAAGAATTTGAAATGAAAAATTTAAAAGAATTCACATATTTATTTGGAATCCAAGTAATGAGAGACCATAACAAAGGAACCATTAGCCTTGGTTAGCCTAAGTATATAAAAGAAATCTTGAAATCCTTTGACATGGATAATTGCAAGCCTATAATTACAACTCTAAAAGCCAATAGCAAGCTTTATAAGACTTTTACAACAAAGACACCATAAGTAATTGACACAATGAAGGGTGTACCATATTATAGAGGACTCGTTGATAGCCTTATGTATGCCATGGTCGCCACTAGGTTAGACCTTTCCAATGTAGTGAACATCATTTAGTTAGTTTATGTGAGATCCCTCGTTAAAACATTGGGGGTCAACCAAAAGGGTTCCAAGATATTTGCAAGGTGCTTAAGGTTTGTGGTTATAATATTCAAGAATGCCTAATGACAAAGTGATTTTGATAAGCTTTTTAGATTTAAATTGGGGAGGCAACATTGAAACTTGAAGGCCCACTATAGGTTTCACATTCCTATTAGCATATGGAATTGTGAGTTAGATGAAGAAAAGAAAGCTCATGGTGGCATGCTCATCAATGGAGGCAAAATATATGGTAGCTCTTTCTAATACCAAAAAAACAATCTATTTAAAGAAGCTACTGCACAATTTAGCCTTCATTCCTTGAGTCACCACAAAGATTCTAACAGAAAAACAAAGAAGCGTTACACATATGAGGAACCCTATCCACCACAAAAGTACAAAACATATTGATATCCAACACCATTATGCTAGGGAGATGGTGATTGCCAATGAGGTAGCTTTTGAGTACTACCTTATGTTAGACATTGCAACTGATGCCTTAACCAAGCCAATACCTAGACCAAAACACTCAAAATGCACAAAATTATTAAACTTCAAGAAATTTGACCAAGTGGGAATGTGACTAAAAAGTGGTCAAACTAATTTAGCGGAACCCTTAATAAACTCATATGTAGCTAGTCATCAATGTTAGTGGGTAGAGATTAATATGGATAGATGAGTAAAAATCTTTTAAGGTGTACCACATAAGATGAAAAAGGCTTATTCCTTACTGTAGTCCTTTTTTACCCTATATTTTAATCCACATAAAAAATATGAATCAAAAGTTGTCAAGAATTTTTAAATTACTATATTTTAAACCATTAAAATTATAGATTCCATCATAATTATACATGAATATGTCTTTACATGGTAAAAAAGACTAGATAAAAAATACAAAAAAAGGTAACATTGTGACAAGATTTTGGTACACCTTAAAAAATTTGGACCCAAACAACTAGTAACAACACTATTGGCAAATGCACATGAGCATTTAATAAAGGTCTTCATATTTTGGATCTAAGGAACATGGCACCTAAATGGATTTAAGTTCTTTTCGTTATTTAGAACATGCAACTTTTAGATCATTCAGTATACAAAGTGGTGCATAGATCACCCCTTTGCTTAGTAATCTTCATCCCAAAACCTCTATTTAAACGTTGATTTGTTCTTGCTTATGTGCCCCTTTTCAATCATTGTTTTCAATACACGATCCTTGATCAATCCTTGAGCATCATTATCATTGTTTATTGTACCAAACTTTTGCTTTGTCTAGGTGGGGACTCTCAAGTCTCACAATTAGCATCATCTAATATGTGAAAAAAATAATTTTTGGAGGATTTTGAGTCCACCCATTTGATAGTTCTATGGGATTTGAGTACCCATTTCATGGTTTGGAATTTTGAGTACCCATTTGGTGGTTTGGTATTTGAGGACCCACTTGGTTAATGGGTGTACTATGTGAGAGTAAACCTTGTATTTGTGTTTGCACATGTACCAATTTGTTTGGTGTACATGTCAGTTGATTGTGTAGTTAATTTTGTACTTGCAATCATTTCCATTTTAAGTTTTTTAATCAATGTTTTTTTTTTCCATTCAAATTATGATGTAACTGAAGTGGCATTCATCCATAACACATTTGAGCCAAATCTGGCTCCAAAAACTAGGAAAGTATAAATATTTTAAAGCATCCTTCTATAATGTTTGCTACCTACTGGAACTTAACACAAAAATCTGGCAATTTGTTTTGTTAATTTGGAAATTTCACAACTAGAACACCCAGAAACTCTTATTTTTGGCTCTTTCTTAGATTATTGCTAGTTGACAAGATTTCGTCCAAAGCTTGAATACAAGGGAATTAGGAATGTTTAGAAAAATTATACCCACATAGGATTTGGAATCTTAACTATCATCATATACTAGTTGTTTTGAGGGTTTGTGTTGATATCAAACTAATATCATACAAACACCATTTACTAATAACAAGATCAGTTTTGGCAGTTTGGATGCATGGCCACCTTGCAATTGGTTGTGTGTAACAATATAATAAAGATTGCCCACATTGTCAATGTTTTGAGTCATAAAGGTGTCCTTTAATATAATCTTATTAGAGGCCCTATCTGTTAAATCAGATCTCATGCAAATCATGTTTATTGGATCTTGTTGGCAAACAAGTAAAAATGTAGTCTTTACTACAATTTTAATTTAGTTCATACATTATAGCTTACTAGTAAAGTTAATGGTCAACCTCTCTCATTGTGGGATGCAACTTTTGCAAAAGGTTCTACCTGTTTTGATAATGTATCTGATGTGTATTATTCCTACACAAAGCATTGATTAATTGTTTTTGGAGGAAAATAAGATTCAAGTGCTATGAAAGTTTTGTCAATACACAAATCAACTTTCATTTTAAGAGTATGTCCATTAATAAGAAACCATCACTGCAAATAAGCAAGTGAAACCAAACCATGAGCATGCTTAAGATCCATCCCACTCTTAAGGAGTAGGTGTATAAAAATTACTCTTTCCCTAGGAAGGATATTCCTCAATATAAGGTGGCCTCAAAATTTTCTAGAGTAAAGCATAAGGTAAAGCCCCACAGTGTGGTAATTCCTACAATAAAGGGCCTACGATGAGATGATATTTGAGTTTTGCCCAACATTTTGGGGATGTGCCCAGCAATGGGCGTCACCCATTGTACAAGACAAGGCAAACATTATGATGAACCTAAACATATGTGAATGGGGAGGTATAGGAGGGGGTGGGTTTTAACACCAACCCCTTAAGGTAGCATATTCATGTATATAAGGTGCCCTCCAAATAATTTAAGAAATCTTTAGAAGTGCTTTATGAAAATACACATCAAATTGAAGTTGATAGAAATTATTGTTAGAAATGCACATGAGAAGGGTCGACCTTTATGCCTTTCAGAAATTTTCCCTTCTGTTGGGAAGGCCAAACTAGCCCTGGAATAAGCCCCAATAACTTGGCAACCTAACTCCCCCAAACTTGGGCAGCTGCCAAGACCCATTATCTACAACATGAACCATTCTGCAAAATTGAACATTAACCATTATGCAAATCCACATGAAAACCATTGTGTAATGGATGTCTCCCAACGACATATCATCATGCATGTTTGGAACTTTGGGCTAGCACTACCAGGTTCACCCAAATTCCTTACAGGCACCTCACCAGGCACAACGGCCTGTATAGATTGACATCTTAAAATGAAAACCCAAAATTACTGGTTTGAAAGTGAATTTTTTATTTTATTTTATTTTATTTTTGTTGGTGTGTGTGTGTGTGGAAAAGCACAACCGCAGATCCAACCAACATGCTCTTGGCAGCAGTGTTGGGCAGTTCTTCGAAGTTTTAAAGAATCGTCAGTTTGGTTCTTTAATATTTCAGAATCAAAGAATCGCCAGTTCCAGAATCAAAGAATTGTCCATTCCAGTTGTTTCAAAAAACCTCAAAGAATGGATGGCCTTCATGAAAGAACTGGCACAGAACTGATGATTCTTTGGCCAGTTCTTTGACTGTTTAAACAATTTGAGAACCACTATTATACACCAAAACCATTTATTTGAAAATTTTGAGAACTGGCAGGTAAGTGCATACATACATGGGTTGATAACCGATGGGCATCTGTCCCTCATCCTTAGAACTGCCCAACACTGGTTGGCACCCCCTGCTGGTTTAAAGTGTGGCAAGTAGCTGATGTGCAGAGCCAATATACAGAAACTGCTTTGCTGATCTTTGCAAATTAAGTTCAAATTCAGAGTTGCTTGATGTGCCCCGGAAATTTACAGTTTCCAGAGTTACATACTTTATTATGAATTAATGGACGTCGGTTCAATACCCTTCATCATAATTTAGCTTGATGCGCAAGCTCTCGCCCATTCCACACCAGAATGGATCTGTGTCATACGCGATTCTGACCAAGAGACTAGAATTCTGGAAACGCGGGTGCACTGGGACCTTAGTTGAAATGGCTGCCTAGCTCACCAGCAAACTGTGTACGAAAGAGCCCATTCCACAGCAGAATGGATCTGTGTCGTAGGTGATTCTGACCGAGAGATTAGAATTATGAACTGACCTTACTTGATTAAATCGCTTCCGGGCCCACACGCAAACTGCGTACGAAAAAGCGGATTACAAAGTTGAATAAATCGCTGCCTGGTCCACAAGCAGACGCGTACAAAAGAGCAGATTACGAGTCTGTCGGGAAGAAACTACGTACGTACGTAGGAGCCAATTACAAGTTTCGTGTTGGTCAGTACAGGTGGAATATGTGAGCGAAGTGGGAAACGTGATGCGCACGCGGCGATGGCTTTCGTTGGGTTCTGTTGTATAAGTAAGCGCCGTGGTTCTCACGTTTGGTTCTCACGTTCCTTTTGACTAAAGAGTTTTAGAATACCGTAAAGCACGCCGAGAAAATTTGTGGTGTATGTGAAGCTCACCTTATATCCATGAATTTTTCCCTCCTGAGGAAATTGGGAGGGATATTTTGCCTACTCCTCAAGGGTGGGAGGGATATTTTGCCTACTCCTCAAGGGTGGGGGGGAAATTATGCTTATTTATATAGTGTAAGAACCCTCCCACTATTAAGGAATAGGCATAAGAACCATCCCATCCGTACGCTTTGTGATCTTCATAGGTTTGGTTCATGATACATTTTGCCTCGTGCTTTACTGTAGGTAAAGCCCATGGGTGAGGGACATTCCCAAAATGTGGGGCTGAACTCGGCTATTGCCTTGTCCTAGGTCCCTTATTTTGAGAA
>Ga0116231_10008990_pt1 | contig 17197 bp, 15 predicted proteins | sample S1TSphgellanicum_2_FD_89695 | JGI IMG/M metagenome (GOLD analysis project Ga0116231, IMG submission 89695) | Host-associated microbial communities from peat moss isolated from Minnesota, USA - S1T2_Fd - Sphagnum magellanicum MG | ecosystem: Host-associated > Plants > Peat moss > Unclassified...
GAACTAGAATGCATTTTAGTGCAGTGAAACCTTTAATCAAGATCAACCCAAATTGTGTAAAAAATTCATTCATATACCAACTTGTGTGTTGTATATCTTGCTACAAACATTTATTCTTTAAAACTTTGTAATTGTTTTGTAATGAAACAAAGATTGACAATAATAATGTGAAAAAACCTTTTTTGTAAATAGTTATTACACATGGAATTATTATTGTACTCAAATATTAAAAAATTTAGCAACCCCATTGGCTTAAGAAAATTTAAGCCTACACACAACCGTATTTTAACATTGAAAATAATGATCCCTTTCCACCATTTCAATTAATTGGTCCTCTATAATTCACACAAACACCCTACCAAACCTTAAATTAAGCATTTCATTTCTTTAATTCAAGATAAATAATAATAAAATTTGGTCCATTGGAATTGAATTCAGATTGAAAAACTTCAAAGCTTGGACAAGTGAAACTAAAATGGTGGTGAGTGTAAATAAAATGGCACATTCTTGAATAGAGAAGCTAGACTTCTTGCACATGAATTGATGACTCATGTCCCATTTGGGTAAAAGGGATTTAAATTGTAAAGCTTAGTTCAACATTATTTGTTGGCACGTTGGTAACCTTCATTCGATGTAGTGATTAGAACCTCCAAGTTAGACTCGAAATGGATTCCAAAGAAAGAAGAAATAATTGCAAATGGGAATTTGGGAAAGATGCCAAAAATGAACGTTTTAGGTAAAAACAAAAAACACATTTAACTTCCTACGTTGAAAACATAAAGACATAGTGCAAACGGTCTACTTTGATCGAAAAGTAATTAATCCCGCCATTAGGTCAAAAGGAAAGAAGGTAACATAAGTGCCCAAAGGTGGTCACCTCAAAATAACGTTAACAAATGTGTTGACATCTTTAAAGTGGGGAGAGTAACATGCCCTTCTAGATGGACCGTCAAATGAAAGGATTTGCCTAGTCATGGCCCAAGTCTGGACCACCGTGGGGTGGCTCCCATGGCAGTTTGGGTTGCGAATCTAACTATTGGGTTTGGTCCGATTCCCAATTTGACAACATTCTCACGAATTGCATAAGTGCCAATGAATGAAAGTTTGAGGAAAAGGGGCCAAAGGAGATGTCCTCGATGCACTAAATCTTCAAACTAAACACAAGTTTGCAATTAGGCTAAAAGACGAGAGATGATAATCTCAAATGACAAAGCCTTGAACCACTTGGGAAGTTTGCAACGAGCTTAATCCCACAAAGCCTTGAACCACTTGGGAAGTTTGCAACGAGCTTAATCCCACTCATTTAGAGGCTGAAGTTAGCCCTAGGTCGAATCTCACCAATGTGTGGTTTGTCATGTGCAAGTAGTTTAGGTGTTTAGTGAGATGCATGAATAGAGGTGAAGGTGCAAGAAGCACCAAGGTAGATCCGGGTATGACATGCAACAAAGGGAAGTAAAAAGAAACCCATCAAGTAAGATGGAGGGCGTGGAGTTAGGTTTCATTCAACTGAATGGCCAATGGTGCATTCATGGGTGCTGGGTCACTCCAGCCATATGAATTGTGACAGTGCAAAAGGAAGGAAGAATTTATCTTAGCTTTTAAACAAACCTCAATTGTCCATCCTAATACGGACATCGACACTGCACAGGTGAACAACCACGTGCACTCAAGCCCAACCAAATTGGACTGGGCCATTAAGAGCTGTTTGAAGGTAACTTGTAAATAACTATGTACTACATGACATATGGTGTGATCATTGTGCATATGAAACTTCACATGCAGTGTACCTGGCAACAGTTTTTGTGGGCCTGAGATCGGTGTGGGTGCTCTGTATGCGTGTTTTTTTGTTCTGGGTGAGACCTTTTGCATTTTTTCAACCTGAAAATTTTGATTTTCACACACACAAAAGGATTTTTGCATAAAACATGACTCTAATGAGTCACATTTTTATAAAAAACTCCAGATCTCTACAACAAGTTCCAGCAGGTAGCCAAAATATAAAAGCATTCTTAAGATTTTCTACTTTCACATCTGGTCTACAGCCAAATTCGGTTAAATCTTCTTGTGGATGGTAGCCAGCAGTGCTTTTCTTTTCCTGGCATATTATCCCCAGATATTCTTGTTTTCCAAAAGGACAGCTACTGTTACAAAGGGAAAAAGAGGGGGTTTTTTCATTCAAAATCACCTTAAAAGATGATTTGGGAGGGTGTCGCCACATTTATGTCTATGGGCTCCAGTTTCAAGAGTTTCTTGAAATAATGTCACCAACCTGGCGAAATCTGTCTGAATCTGCCTAGGGATGTTTGCCAACCTTGCTCCATCATAAAATTGAAGAAATAAAATGATAGCCAGTTTGGCTACAGCACAAATTGGGGGGGGGAAAAAAAGAACGCCCTTTTGGGTGAGGGGGAAGGGGGGAGGGGAGGGGTGGGGAGAGGTGAGGAGAACAACACACGGATTCAAACGTAGATGACGACAATAGCAGACTCTCATGCAGCTGCTGGCCATTGGGTGCGGGTGATGGCTGTCCATGAGGGCCAGGTTTGGGGGACCCAAATGAACTCCAAAAAGACCTTTAGCCTGCAGGTCCCCAGCAAAAGTGTAAAGCACTTCCCTGACATGTCAACAAGAAGCTCCTTAGTGTCACATGGATCGTCCTTCACTTCTCTTCTTCTTCTGTCCTTTTCCCTCTGTGGCAAATTCACTGTTGAGATTCCCGCTTCTCACTTTAATGTTCTGCTGTAACAGTCAGCTAGTACCTACCACTCATGAGGTTGTAAGTGATTTTATTGTAAGGCCTTCGGCGTGCAAACGGGATTAGGGAAGTTTTACAGAGCCCGATTCAAAAGAAACCATGAACTATACTTAGGTTCCGCATCCTAAGTATCAAGAGTCACATGTGGGTGGCCAGCAAAAAGGAAAAATGAGTGTTACTAGGCCAAAAAAGAAAAACACAAAGATGCCACTAGCAGCCAGTGTATGAAACATCCTGCAGCTCAGGAAAGAACACAGTGAGGCCTAATCAGGCGTAGCAGTATGTTCTTCTAGTTCAAGAGGAAAGAAAATGTTGTGGGTTTGTTTCCAATGAGCTTTCCTAAGCTCAATATCTTGAGCAGGGTAGTGTCTGGCAAGGTTTTGCTGAGTGAACTCAATATTTTATGCTGAGCTGGGTCTGTCATTGGCCTTAAAATCTAGCACTTCACAGTAACTGTATCCAGGATTTCCAGTACAATACCCTTTGGTTGGATTCAATGGAAATTAATTAAATATTGAGATGTTGCAGAAATTCCAAGGGCAAAATGTTGAAATTGCAAATAATTTCAAAATAGCATTGCCTAATTTGCTGAAAGTTTTAGATTGACAAATGTGAACACACAATAATTGTTATATTCATATGTTTTAAAGAAGAAACACATGAAACTTGTAATCACATGAAATTTCAAATTTTACAATCTTGAAGTAAACACAAAGCATCAAGCTAAATAGCAACTGACCATTAATCTCGCAATCTCATCATCTTACAAAAGCTCTTCTAAACCTTCGTCTTCAACATCATCCTCTGACATGTCATTGTCATCCCCAAAAAAAAAAAGTTTGCTTATTGAATTATCCCTTACACAACTTGTCAAAATACAAAGATCCAACATGTGCCGAGAGTTAGAAAAGCTTAACTTGAGTTGTCAAGTTTGACCACAGGTGGGTAGTGTGGCAATTACTATCTGCTGCTGGATCCGCTCTAAGGAACTGCCCCTGCATATAAACATGTACCTACAGCTATGGTGAATTCCAGAAGACCTTTATGTTTGGTAGATATGAGATACACTTTGTTGATTTGAAGTATATCCCTTCATCAACAATACCTACCTGTTTTGGTGTTTAATGTCTGTAGATGAAGGAAAAATACTCCAGGATTCGACCATGGGTATAGATTATTACCATAACTGAGAAAGCAATGCATAGCAATGGAAATATCATAAGTTTGCATGGAATAATATATTGTGCTAAGGCCAAGCTGATGCAACAAAGAAAAATATACTGTGTGGGTTGGGTTTCAACCAGTTTTGTCCGGTTATACCTTTAAATCCGGATATGAATTGGGATACCTGGATATGCTTTGTATCCATATCCTGAATCTTGTCTAGTTTTACTATCCATCATTATACATGTTTGGTGGTTTATATCCGGATTACTAACCGATCTCTATAGATATCTGATGTTCCATTTGTGTTTTTTTTTGGTTATGCATCATTTTTTTCATTTCACTCGAGTTTTGGTGATCCCTTGGTCTTCTCATGCCCCTTTGCTATGCAAATAAATAGTATCCCCATTTTTTTGTTGTAGATTTTTGTGTTCAAGAAACCCCTTGTGTGAACTATGAACATCTATATCTGGACACATATTAAGGTGTCAGCAAATTCAAAATTAAGATAAATATTTTGTCATCTAAGACCATACCTTCATGTTCATAAACTTGACTTATGTGAGCCATAAATTTAAACTATGTCATGTGGTTACTGGACCTCTTGGATGTCTAAGAGATCCTAATTATTTGCTCATCAAGTCATGTTGAGGGTATTCTGATAAGAACTCTCAAAAATCTTTTGTGGTGTAAATTTTTGTGGTTTTTCTTTTGTTTTTGGTCTTTTGTTTCTAGATCTTTTGTTCCCAGTCTTTTATTTCTGATCTTCTATTTCCTAGTCTTTTGTTTGTGAACCTTCCGGTCATGGTATTCCATTCCTAATCTTTTATTTTTGATCTTTTGTTCTCAGTTTATGTTTTGGATCTTTTGTTCCCAGTCTTTTGTTCCTGGTTTTTTTATGCATCCAATGTGTTGTTCATATGTGTAGGCTATTTGGTTTTGCCATAAATGGCGTAAATGTTTGTATTATTGAATTTGTTGGTGGGGTTTTAAAAGATATCTATAATACAGGGACTTTGGGTTTTTTAATCATTGCAAGGCAACATGTTAGATGTTGAGAATGTGATCTACAAGCTCCAAATGTTGTTAATTTTGAGGTTGCACAACTTGTAATTATATAAGTTCAAGTTATATCTTGAAAACCCATAGATTGCAATGTATTATCTATAGATTAGATTGGGTTGTTGGTGATGTTTTATCCCAAAGTTTTAATTTAAGGAAAGGTCTTAAAAAATGCATCACAAAAGATGGGATCATTTTTATGAGTGCTTATGAAAACCCATGTCGATTTTGCACACCCTAGCTTGGTTGTTTAAAGGAAGTTGGTCTTTGTTGATTTTGTTGTTTAAGAAAATCATAATTGTCAATTTGGGAAGAAGAGGTTTGGGCCAAGTGGATGTGCAATCACAACATTTTTTGGGGGCCACAAATCCACACAAAAAAGGTGATGCAACACAACAAAATGAGGATCTAATGTTTTATATATGCAAGGGTTACATACCACTTTTCACTTGCAAAATCATTTAATTACACATATTAGTATTATGCCAATGCCCTCTATTGCGTTTCCTTCCCACTTTGCCTTAGTGCAAGAAGTGATTATTATGATAGTAAAAAAACTATGCACTTTCATGTGTTGCCTAATCTTGCATCTTGCAACAAATGTGGTTACAAGTTTTGATCTCTAGATGTCTAAAGGTGGAGTGAACACATTTGCCTTGGTCATCAACTATGCAAATGAATCTTGGACCCTCATCCATGTTATTGTTGATTTATTTGAAATGCTTGACACAACGGGGCTTTCCATGGTTAAATAATTGCAAGATTTACTAAAAATGTTTGATCTAATTCATCGTGTTGTTGCTTTTCTCAAAGATGAAAGCATCAACTTGATATCAATAGCAACAACATTAAATTACATAGTTGATTATCATCCTTTGAAACTTCAATGGGTTTATGAAGGTTTTTGTTTGCCTCATGTTATGTTTAAGGCATGCTAATATGTTACAAATGATAATAAAATTGTTGTAGGTTTGAGAAATATAAGTGTGAAGAATGCAATAGAAACTCACAACCCTTTCCTTCTTTGAAAAATCAGAAAAGGAAAAGCAAGAGTGGGAAAAGGAATGTGTTGAAAGTGGGATGTGAAATTGAAAACTCCAATGAAAACCAATTTTTCCAACAAAATGATAATGTTTGAAAGACATTATAGTTCAAAAAGGCCATTGTCTTGTGTTATGGATGGGAAAGGACAATGTTTCTACAACAATGAATTCTTAAATGTGAGGTGTGGCCAATTACATAAGAAATCACAACTATTTAAAACCATGTTGTCATAGCCTATGTGATGAACCAATAACAAGGGTCAATGGTTGTTATATGATGTCTTAACTACATCTATTGTCATAACAATCACAATGGAAATTGAATTTTGAAAAGGTTTTAAATGGGATTGATGTTTTGGATGCATTTCATATTGAACTCTTTCTCTTGTAACAAAACATGTGGCAAAAATTTGTGAAGATATTAAAACCTTTCTTGACTTGTTTGAAAGGTTATGATTTCAATCAAGTTCATAACACGCTTGCCATAGTGTTGGATCTTTGATTCAAGCATTTATGTGATGTGGAAAATTATGTGAGTTGTGGAAATACAATAAGTCTTCATTTTGAATATAAAGTGAAAGCAATCATTCCCCTTCTTATGACTTGTTTTCATTGATTAAACTTTATTATCCAAGAATGCAGAGTTGATGGACTTAGTGACGAACTCAATGAAGTTGACATTAACATATTTGGTCTTGGAACATCTATTGAAAAGTCTTCATGTGCATGTGTTATTGGAAAGTTGTATTTGTTCAAGAAATCACCCATACTCCCACCAAACAAAGGGATCTCCCATCACATGTGTTTGTTGGTGCATCAATGAAAGACAATTTTTAAAATGTTGCATTTCTAACCAAACAAATTCTTGGCATTCTTCAGTCACAAATGAAATAGAAATAATGTTTAACCTTGTTGGGTGTTAACATCTTTGTGACCTTGTCGTTTACAAGTAGAGAACCTTGATCAAATCATCACTATGGTGAAAGATTGGTTTAATGATCCATGTTGTAATTATAAGAAGAAAGTGGATATGAAAAAAATATTAAAAGTGGAAGTATCTTTGGTGGGTGGCAACTATGATTTGATTGAAGAAGTGGAATATTTTGGGCAATTACATTTAGATGATGGTTAGGGTTGTGTGGGATGTGGTTGGGGAGGAATTTGTGCTACAATTGGGCAAAATATTTCCATAGAACTAAGGTTTAATTTCCTTGCAAGTTACTTTGTTTTGTATTTTGTTCATGTTGGTTTCGTTCATGGAGTTAGGTTGTATTCTTGTAATTTTTTCTTAAGCAACCATAATTATAAATTTGATATCCATAACTTTTATGCATATTTGTTGTGTTTTAAAAATTGAATTCTAACCTATCCATAAGTGACAAAAAGTTTATATAGAAAATGAACATGTAATCAACTGGTGTAATAAGTTGAATTTTTGAAATACATATCATTTTTTACTACAAAAAAGTTTTATTGGTATCCAAAAGATATGTCTAAAAGTTGATAACCAAATAACATTGGTTCCAACTAATGTTGGTTGGTTCTTACTTTTCAAGAATTTTTTTTAATCATGGTTCCAACTTTAATTTTTTTTCAAAGAACTCCTAGTTTTGGTTTAAGGATTTTAAAATATTCATAAAACCTCCAATTTGGTTTCAAACCTAGTTTTTCACATTTTAAGACCCCAATTTTAGGTTCTTGACAAGTAGATCTAGTTTTATCTACCTATACATAGCCCAAAACTAATATTTTTCTAATGATTAGTATCGTATCATTTATATCAACTACATGCCTACACATATTTAAATAAATAGATAAATAAAATTGCATACTTAAGACATGTTCCAAAAGGAATAATCACATGCCTAATACCACCCCCACCTAGCCCCATATTAGTATTTAAATTTTTTTGATGTTATTATTTTAAACCTTGATTTTTTGTTTCATTAAACTAACAACATGCTTAATTTCAATTATAGAAAAATTAAAAATTTAGTTCACTAAAACCTAAATGAAAATGAGTTTGGAGTTAGTTATGGTTCTAATTGAAGTTGAATTCTTAGTTCTAGTTTTGGTTTTTGGTTGAATCATAATTTTTGTTTTGATTTCGAATTGAAAAGAAAACCCCATCAATTTAGATACCTAATAAGTGGATTGAAAACTGCAATTGGCCAACATTTAAAAAGGCTTGAAGACCCATATGACCAAGATAAATCATTTCTCCCAAGTGCACACGAAAACCAATACCTTAACCTTGCTTATCATGGTGTGTAAAATGGACACCCAAAAAGAAGGTTCTTCTATGATATTGTGTTTGAAAATTAAAGGGTTGTGTAATAGAAGATAATTTGTTTGGAACAATGATCAATGTGAACGAAAATAGGTACTTGGTTTGCATCCACAGTCCTCTTAGGCCCAACTCTTGTACTTTTTCACATGAAATCCTCCTGTAATTTATTGGGGTCTTGCCAAATATTATTTCTTTATAAAGACGCTCTCAATGACAAGTTATACCTTTGTTGGATTAGGTCTTTAGAATAATATATTGTAACCAAAAGTGAGTTTGACTATATATGCAATTTTCATATTTTCACATTTTCACAACAATATTTTCAAACTAGCATTTATTTAGTATTAGTCCATGTTACAAAATTTGGTGGAAAGCCTAAGTAACACAACAAATCTATGCATAGTCATAATACTATGGATTCATGCTTGGATCAAATTGCTTCAGACTTATTCTCTCAAGTTATTATGGTTTTTTTCATGGCATGGCATTTTTATTCAATAATTTACAACCCAAACCTTCAAACCACGTTTTCCATTCTTGGCGCCCATAAAATATCATGCACCTCACAATGTGTCTTTCTTAATCGCCATATCTTAGAAGTTTTGACTAGTAAAAACAATTGCTTTGAATAGCTTAGTGAACTATTCCCCCCTGGGTTTACAAGATTTGCCCCAACATCCCATCACTAATGTCTACAAGAAAACATAATTCTAATCAAGGTGCATATATAGATAGGTACAAATGTTTTTTTCAACAAACATCTCTTTGTGGCCCAATGAGATCATTGAATTTCTTCAAATATACTAAACATAGGAAGGAAAATGCCATCGCAAACCCCCTTATGATCCTCATCATTTTTAGTTAAATCTCTAATTTTATGGATTTAATCATTTTATTTCTGCATTCTGCCTTAATTCCCCATATGTAGTGGAAATCAAAGGAGAATTCAAACTCGGAGCCAGAGAATGCTTTTAACCATTCATCTCATGAACATACTTGCACAATACACACCCATGGTTCAAAAGAAAGAGGAAAAACAACTTAATTTAGTAATGTTGATTCAAAAAAATAGAGAAGAAAGTTGTCTTCATTTCCAATTACAATCCATCAATATATCTCTTTACATGATGCCAACAAATTTTTGCGTAGGCAAATCTTCATCAAAGCCAAATGATTCACAATGTTCACTATTTTAGTCAAGCAAACCACCTTGCATAGATTCCATTTCATTTTGTAGCATTCCTCTTTATTCATGCTCTTCTACCATAAACAACTAGACACACCATCATTTGCAAAAAGGATAACCAAACATAGCAAAAACATGCCCCCGTCATTCTATTGACTATTTATGTTGTGTTACTTCATGTATGAAAAGCCAAAAGTTTAGATAGTAAACATTATTGAATACATCAATCCTAACCCTAAATTGTTTGTTAGCAAGATGTGTTTTATGGTCACAATATCACCAATTCATCCATTGATAAAAAAAAACACCTTGTCAAAATTTGTAATTATGGGTGTTTTGCAGTTACCCAAATCTTCAAGAGTGTATGTCATCTTCGAAGTGTCAACAAGTTTGGGCTTTACATTGTTATGAACTTCTAGGGATGATCAACTCTTTTTTTTCCCCTTATATTCCCATATGGTTTTTGAATAGTTTATCATTATTTTTGTCAATGTCAAATTTATTTTGAATTAATATGAATATCATGGACATGAAAAGGCATATGTTTATTATTTTTTATATCCATGTTAATAGGTAAGGAAAATGAGTAAGGTAGTTAGTAGGAAAGTTAGAAAGAAAAAAAGTAGTCTTTAGGAAAGGAGTGAAATAAATAAATTTGGAAATGAGATAGATATAAATTGTTTTTAGACTTGGGATGATCATTCGGAAGATTATGTAAAATCAATTGTCCAAGGAAGACCACATGAAAGATAATGCAAAATGCAAAATCTCCCGTATACTACTTCCTTGAATTTCTCATCACTGAAATTTAGCTTCAAGTACCCAGCATGTTTCAAATTTCACAACTATGTTCAGCACATAAAATGCCTCTCTAGTAACACACATACAACATTGATAACGCCCTAACTGATCTAAAATTCTTAAAATAGCTAAGTGCTGAAACTAACGTGTAATGTTTTCAAAAGTTAATCATTTGGCTGAATTTTATCTAGCCTTGCATATTTAAGGATACTCTTTCACTTTGGTCAAATAGATTAGGGTACTAGGTACTGAGTATTTTAGGAAAATGCTAAATACCCTTTAATGAGCTTTGTCTAGCACAGTCCTTGGATGATCACAGAACCGCCTGCTTTTGTCACAAGGTTTGACCCTACTTTTAGGCTAAATAAAAAATAATATTTTGCTTTATCAAGGGAAAAAACTCTGCCAACAAGACGTATCCTCGCTTTATTTTGAAAGGTGCTGGGTTTAGAATCAGGGTGCGACAGAATAACATGCAAAACAAAAAATATATATAATTTTTTTGGTAAAACCTGTAGAGCAAACAAAACCACCATGCAGAACCATGCAGGGTGCAAAAGGACAGGCCTGAAAATGTGCCGGATTGAGCTCAATAGGGGGTGTTTAGCTCTCCCAATATTCTACCACACAAAGCGATGGACGATTCCATAATAAGACTGCGCAGTGCCCCACTTCGCACTCAAGGGTCACATACTGAAGGAAAGTTTGGAATATCGATGGGTTCAGGCCAATATAGGCAAACCCATCACGTGGTCCACCTGACAGGCCTTGTGGGTAGCAGCTTTACTGAAAAGGCTGTCGGTTCCTGGGACCCGAATTTCAAATCCCTGCCTCTCATGTTTTCATTGTTGACCTACTCCTGGAGTCTGGTGCCAAATATCATCCAACATCATTTGGATGATATTTCCGGGTCATGTTGCACAAAAAGCGTTTCCTAAGATCTCCAAGTATTTCAATGCTGGGGAATGAAATGAAATCCATCGGCTACTGATTCGGAACTCACCCAAAAGCCCTTCAAACCTCCACGTAAAGCGCGCTTCTAATCGAGTAGTTGTAAGGTTTTCAATTCAATTTGGACACCCCATATAACTCTCTTTTTCAGTCCGACTCTCATCCCCTTTCCTTTTATAGCTAATTATGGTAAGTGCACCTTTCACAGCCAATCTCTGGATATTCTTTGTGCAAAAGATATAACCACTATAGACTTGCTCAAATGCTTAATGATTATATCCAATAAGTGAAAAACAAACACAGAAAACCAGAGACCAAAACAGAAGATGCTCGATAACAGACATTGAATAGACATTCATTCAAACCTGGAAAAGTTGGTGCTATACTAAAAACTCAGAATATCATCATCATGTAAGGTAGTTTTCTTAGAAGTAAATGCTCCTTGCTGACACAACGCTGCCGAATACCTATAAGTTGGACCTCACCTTCTATCAGTTTTGAGGTGTTCAGTTTGCTGCAAGCCCCAAATGATTGATCCCTTTGCACCTGAGCAGCAAGCATTGTTTTCCTTTGTGTATTTGACAGAATCATGAGCAATAGGAGAGAAATGTGGAAAGGTCTGTCTGAAATTGGGCCCATAGATGGAGGTAGTACTGACATCAAGGCAGCTTTTCCCTATTAGCACAGTTTCTATCCCAATTTGACATGGGTGACAACAGTTCTTGCCCTGCTAATCATGGATAATGTGACCCAGCACCCACCAGTGCACCATCCATTGGAAAACCGTTATGAAACATATACAATTGAGTTACCGAGGTTCTGCCTTTGAAACCTATCCTGCAAACCCCTCTTACTTTCCTGTCACACTACCTAAGTAGTCACCTATGTAAGAGGGTTCTTATCATAGGTAAGTAAGCAGCAAATGTAAGTGCTGACTATGTAGGTAGTCATGAAGATAATGCACTTGGCGGGCTACTCTGTAAGTAGGTGATGAACTTGGTAGGTAGATCCAAATGGATTGTTAATACATAGCCAACCACTATGGTTAGCTAGGGGACAGGAATCCAACAAAAATTTGTGTCCTGTCCCCACACCATTCATCTTGCATGGTGCCCTGGTGGGTGCCGATTAATTCTGGATGCAAATAAGTGTAGGGTAAAGCCCAACGAGGTGGGCAGCTTTAAGGCAATAAGGGTCCCCTCAGGGGGGAGCCAAGCGCAAGCCTGATTCCGTAATGCTGACCCCTGAAGGCCTTACATGGTGTAAAATCTGCTACATCTTTTTTCTTTAAAATCCTGTGACCTGTCAGCATATTACACTTGGTAAGCCTGCCTGCAACAACACTAAAAAAAATCAACGCAGGTTTTCAGGTTATAATGAAGATCTCAGCTTAAGAGAGTCCAACGTTTGTATATTTCAGGCAGTCCATAAGATCCATAAGGTGATCAAACCTAAAACAAGGCATCACAAACACGCTGGCCCTGCCAATAGATAAGATGTTATACATCTACCTACTGTGTCCACACTCTGAACACCAAAACAATCCGTTCTAATCTAAACAGTCTAAACATTTTCATCAAAGAAGCTGGTTCTCCTAATGTGAAACTGGTTTTAATAAGGTAAAACTTTCAAAAGTTGGATCCAATGTGATAGTCCCTGTCCCTGTGGGGGCAGGGCCCAATAAACGTGGCCCTTTTGCGAGCATCTAGTTCTGTGCTTAAATTTGGCACTCATTAAATCTTAAATGGGTTTGTATTGAAACTAACCAGATAAGGGTGAATCCTAGACACTTAATTTCACTGCATGAGCCAAGTACATTAAAGGTTTGATTAGAAGTTGCATCCAAGCTTAATATTGATATTTTAATGGATGGAATGGCGGCAATTTAATGCTAGCTTCCTTGTTATATTATGGAATATAATATGTTAGCATTAAATTTATTGGCACGCATAAAAATGCTTGATTAATGTTACAATTTACTTGTCACATAAACACAAATGTGAAGATTAGTGATTAGATATATATTTCAGCAAGTGACATTTTTTTAATTACAAAGTCACCATGTTAGGTGCATTTTGTTTTGAGTGTGAATGATGCAAAACACAATGATGCATAACAATGTCAATCATAGTAATAGGTCAAGCCAAATGTTTTGATTATTGTCTAACACATAATTACAAGGATAAGAAAGTGCTAAAAGCTTTGAGGATTCAAGGTGTATTTCATTAGAATACATAGGTGACCAATATGAATGTGCACAACTTGTGGATTCAAATTCACTAATTGAACTACAACATCGTTCTTTTATATTTGTTGTATCACCTATGTCTATCAAGTTTAACAATCAAACTAATCGAACAAACCAATGAACATGTCAAGCTAATGTGATGACTCCTCACATAAAGGCTCTAGTTTCCAACATTGGTAATCAATTGCAATGGTTTCAAGACATTAACAATGGCTATCATGTGTAAGATGAAATAGTAATCCAACCAAGACCACCCAACTGAAATCAAGTCAGCCAAGTAGGCATGGACCACTAAAAACATGTCAACAATTAAATGATGGTTCAATTTAAGCACACACAAACTTAGTTTTCAAAGCTACAATGTTCCAAGTGCTCAAAGTCATAGTGTTCCAAGCACAGTCAATCTTGCACTTTGATTTGGAAGGTGACAGATAGCTTGAAAAAATAAGAATTGGGATGATGCAACATTGAATTTTTCAATGGATGTTGAAGGTGGTAACAAAGTCCAAACTACAAGCTCCGTGTTTGATGTGCATGTCACATCACTAAAAAACCATCTATATGGCATAACACAATCATGTAAAAGAGGCAAACCTAAAGTCCTACAAAAAGGAGAAGAAAGGGTCACACATTTCAAGAATGGGATTCTAGGTTTGGGATGATTGAAATGATTCAAGAAGCATGATCTAGATCTATCATTAAAGGTTACACAAACTTTGTTGAAGCCTAAAAATTTGCACAAATACCAATTGAGTCAAACATGGAATTATGACGAATTGGATGCACAAGCTGGTTGAGATGGAGGGGCCTTGGTTCTAGCAAAGACCTACTCAATGTTAATGCATTCTATTACACTAGATGAATGAGAATGGTTATTAGTTTGTCATGCATCAATGCAAAAGGTGAACAATTACCAAATTTATACATATTCAAATGTAAGTAATTCCACCAAACTATATTAAGTGATGTGAATTTAGGGCTACAATTGCTATGCAACCAAAAACCTAGATGATAACCATCCTTTTTGACAAATCAATCTCACATTTTATTACTTCTATTCAAGCTCATGGAGAAAACCTATGTTTAACTAATTGGCACTTACTTGTTCTAGACGGTCACAATTCCCGTGTGACTATAAATGTTGTGCACAAAGTTAGGAGGTTGGGGCTTGACCTAATCACTTTACCATCACATACAAGTCATGCATTACAAGATCTGAATGTTGCATGTTTTACAACTTTCAAAATAACATTCAAGGCTTACATCACAAATTTACAAGCTTTATGGGTTCATTCCAAATTTGTGTGAATTATGTTATTTCATAGGTTCATATTGTTTGAACACAAATGTTATGCATTATTTAAAGACAAAAATCATGTACATGACTTTTGTGTGTAAATAATATGAATAAACACACAACATCTATGTCTAAACAATACCAATAGGCATATGACATTTGTGTCTAAACAATGTGCACAATATTGATGTTCAAACAATACAAATATATGAATGATATCTATGTTTACTTTATACAAACCTATGAAAAACAAAATTTGCATGACTATTATTGCCAAATCATGGCCCATGATGACGTACATGAATGTGTGGATGTCATCTAACAAAGGAAAAGGTGTTGCAAAAATGGATCTAGCAAAATGGGTAAATTTAGTTTTCAAAAAACATTAATTCCACATAACATATGTAGGGGGTTCAAAATTACTAGAATATGTTTACTTGATATTAATGTTATAACATGTAAGATGCAACCTAGTGAACAATTTGTGGAAATAAACATTGATTTCCACATAGTTGATTTGCAAGTTGAAAAGTTATTGGGCGAGTGCCCTTTCACCACTGAACCCAATGCTTGCCATTAATCTATTGATGTTGAAGGGCAATTTGATGAAATGTAGGAAGCTCGTTACATTCAAATGCCTAATGATGATTAGTTAACATTAATGCGACACAAACATAAGTGACAATTGATGAAATGTAAATGGCATTTAGGTCAAAAAGCCCATTGCCCCTTTGTAACCACATTAATCAATTTTTGACTTTGCCAAAGGTTGTGACACGAACCCCACAATGAACCAAAACAAAAAAATCATTCATTGATTACAACAAGAACATCATGATGACCTCTAATGATTATGTGATTAAACTTGAACAAAAATTGATATGTAAGGAGATTGTGATCAAGAAGAGAGAACACCAAAAGGAGTTAATGTTTGCATCAAAAGAAGCACATGTAGTTGAAAAAGTTGGAAAAGAGATTGCTAAGCATAATCAATTTGATGAAAAGGCCATGAATTTTTTTTTATGAAGCTTGGTTTGGAAAGCATTGTGTTGAGTTCAGCAAGGTGTTACATGTTGTAATATGAGCTAATGTGCTTTTATTAATGTCTGCTTATCGAACTCCATTTTGTGGCTCCACATTTGCAATATGCAAATTCAACATGCATGCAACAATTGGGAAAAAGAGTTAAGAAAGAAGGTTGAAATGCTTCACACATCATTTTGGTTGAACTCACTTGGGTCCATCGACCAAATGGTTTTTACAAAGTGTAATGATAATTTACTTATGTGTAGCAAAACTTCATTTTAACGAAAGTTGTTACTACATTTTACCATGATGAAGTGATGCACCACAATATACCATTTTCCTTGATTATGTGATTAAGAAACATTTTTTTTGGGTTAACACAATGATGGATTTTCAAACATTTTCATTGTTTTTTTAACCAAGAAACATTTGTTTTGAATTAGCCATAGATTTGAATTTTAAAAACCATCATTGCCTTTGTGATTAGAAAACATTTATATGGGGCACCTATGGCAACAAATATTAGGAAATAGCCTACATCCTCATGATTTTTCTTGTGTATAGTATTAAAGGAATTTATGAGTCGGTATGGGAAGGGCAAGCTTAGAAATAAGAACTTGTATGAAAATATATGGGCCCCCTAACTATCCATAATAGGTATCTATATGTCAAAACTTAGAAATTTTTAAAGATGAACATAAAATTTTAATTCCAATTCTATTTTATTACACATTCATGTTCTTTCTTTTTTTCATCATGAACCCCTATTGTTTACTATACATTGTTATCAAATTGTCCATTTAAGGTTTAGGCACCTTATTGCACCTATTCCAATGGATGCAGAAAGTCTAAAATGATAGATAAGTATAGTTGCAACATATGCTATTAAATTTTACCTATGAACTTACCCTTTCTCTATAGCCTAAATTAGACCATGGTACAACCATTTTCCCTTTCTTTGCTACAAGTTGGATAATAGAATCTCCCTTCTACACACATTTTTTGAGGAATTTAAGTGGGGTATTATGAGGATGAAACTATCATATCCCCCATGTATCATTAAAAAATGCATTTGACCATCTTGCCAATATTCCATACAATAAGGACAACCCATCACCAAGCCAACGAGGAGCACAACCACTGACACACTCCCAACTCCTTAAAGGTCCCAAATGTGGGTCCAAATGGAACACAACGAAAGAGGGAGGAGTCAGGGCACACTCCCTAGCTCACAACACTTTGAGGGGTAGAGGGGCGTGTTGGAGATCTGGGATGGGACTAGGAAGAGTTGACAAGCTTCACTCACTCACACGGGCCTGCACATAACCCACACAAAGTGGTTAGTGCATAGTTGGAGCACCCTTGGTGCTAGGA
>Ga0116231_10008991_pt1 | contig 17195 bp, 16 predicted proteins | sample S1TSphgellanicum_2_FD_89695 | JGI IMG/M metagenome (GOLD analysis project Ga0116231, IMG submission 89695) | Host-associated microbial communities from peat moss isolated from Minnesota, USA - S1T2_Fd - Sphagnum magellanicum MG | ecosystem: Host-associated > Plants > Peat moss > Unclassified...
ATTTTATATGTTTTATATTTGTTATAAAATTTTTTTTTTTTTTTTTTCTGGTTTAATTTCAAAAACTTTTTTTTTTTTTTAAATTTAAAAATTTTCCATTTTTTGGTTTTTTTTTTTTTTTTTTTTCCTCTAGCAAAATTAGTTTAGGCCTCGGCAGGAATGGAGGCCCTAAGGATTATGATTTCTGGAGTTCCGACATCTGGAAAGGGGACGTAATGTGAGCTCATTGCAGCCAACTTTGCTTTGAACGGACCTCTTCACCTATCTCCCCCCCCCTTCAACACAACAACTTTCATTAAACCAATGAACGAAGAGGAAAAGGAGGCCCTTTTGGAGGACCCACACATCTGTCGGAATTGTCTTGCTCGGGAGAGGCACGTTGCTCGATCTGAGAAGCAACGTGCGGCATATGCCAACCGGCGGGTAACTCATAGAGTTGCGCATAGTGATGCGCAAATTGCTGTGGATGCCAACCGGCGGGCAACTCAAAGAGCTGTGCATAGCGATGCGCAAATTGCAGCAGATGCTAGCTGGCGAGTAGCTCAAAGAGTTATGCGCAGTGATGCCCAGATTACGGCGGATGCCAACCGACGGGCAGTTCAGAGAACTGCGCGTAACGATGCACAAAATGCAACGAATGCCAACTGGCCGGTAGTTCAGAAAACTACGTGCAATAATGCGCAAATTGCTTTAGAAAATGTTGGGCGTGTTAACGCCCAGACACTTTTGCATTCTGATAGGCAACATGAAATGCATAACACGGATCCTCAAGCTCACCAAGGCTAACGTGAGCAATTGTCAGAAGAACGTCACCAAGAAATTTGAAACATTGACCATCAAGCACGTAGTGCCCAGCGTGAACTAAATCGCGCAAACCAAGGTGGGAATCAAATGATACCTTTGGCGCACCATGAATTTGATGGCAGCCATCGTGGTCTTTGCCACACTTTAGGTGAAATGACCACTATGTATGGCAAGTGTAGCACCTTACACTTTTTGGGAAAGCATGCTGCATCAAGTGCGTGCGCTAATCTGCAATTTACACTGTGCTACGTGCAAGGGAAAGTGACACTGCCCCCGTTGGCACCCCCACCAGAGCCATTCAAGCGGCTCCTTACAGGTAAAGAAACATATGCAAAAGACTTTCGTCAGCACATCCGTTCTTATAACAATGCGTTAACCTTCACGATTGTGGGGGCCAACTTGGATACCAATGTTGCCCAACCTGGCAATTATACTTACCGTCTTCGCGATGAGCTTTACCATAGGATGGGGAATCTATTTCCTCAACCTAGTGAGGTGCGGAAATTCATCCAATTATACATCAGCGATGCGCATGTCAAGCTTGATGGCCAGATGGGCAATTTTGGTGGCCTGAATAAGGACACCATGCAGTCGTTGCAAACGATGTTACATGGATGCAACCCCTATGCCATCATCTACCAAACGGCCGCGGAACGGCTCCAAGGCGGGGCTATTGAACTAAGTCTTCGTTTGGTGAACGATCACCGCACTAATTTGCGACGTTATAATGTGCCAATTGTTGACGAAGTTGGCACATTGATGGTTGGGGGCGATGTGGATGAAGTAGACGCATGTGACATTGTTGTGTGTTCGACTAATGGCTATTTTCAGCACGTTTCTCCCCTGCACAGTGCATACGTGCCACTACACTACGTCCTTCTTTTCCCAGATGGACGCAACGGATGGCATGACGGCATCCCATTGAATGGATTTCAATGGGATGGTTCTGTGTTCATCCAGGATGATGAGAATATAGTAGGTGGTAAATGCGGTTCTGCGCGCGTCACCATGCTTCAATTTTATGCATACATGTTATAGCATCGCGTCAATGAGGAATGGATTCTACGGGCCGGAAAGATTTTGCAGTAATTCATTGTTGATGCATATGCATGTTCTGAACAAAACCGCTTGAAGTTTATTCGCGAGAACCAACGACAGTTGCATTGTGACCTGTACAATGGTCTTCAAGATACATTGAATGTTGGCGACGTTCTCGGGAACGACGTCGGGCAGAAGATGATTCTCCCGTCGTCATTCTAGGGTGGTGAGCACGCCATGGGCCAACTATACCAGGATGCCATGGCCAGGGTCTAGGATGCCATGGCCAGGGTCGGCAAATTTGGTAAGCCGAACCTTTTTGTCACATTTACCTATAATCCTAAATGGAAAGAGATTACAGATGCACTTCTCCTGGGGCAAACTGCCAAGGATCGCCCAGAGTTAATAATTCGCGTTTTCAATTTGAAACTTCACACCCTTTTGAAGGACATCAAAGACGGTGTTCTTGGCAATGTGATTACTAAAATTTGTGTCATTGAGTTTCAAAAGAGAGGCTTGCCCCACGCACACATTTTGCTCATTTTAAATGAAGTGTCAAAATTGCGCACTACCAAGGACTTTGATTTGATGGTATCAGCCGAGATTCCGAATTCGATACGCCATCCTGAGGCATATGAGATGGTCACTTTGTGCATGGTGCATGGGCCCTGTGGTCCAGATTTTCTCAACGCACAATGCATGGAGCAAGGAAAATGCAAGAAAAGGTACCCGCGTTCCTTTAGTGAAAAAATGGGCTGTGATGTTGACGCGTACCCCGAGTATCGGCGCCGTCAAACCCGCATTTTTGTAGATCCAAAGACGTACTGCGTGGTGGATAACCGGTGGATTGTCCCTTATAATCTTCACTTGGCAACCAAGTACCACGCGCACATCAACGTGGAGATATGTTCATCCATATCTGCCGTCAAGTACCTGTACAAGTATGTGTACAAGGGACCTAACCGTGCTACTGCCGTTGTCGAAAGGTAGGTGAATAGGCATGGCCAAGAGAACAATGCGCAGGTGGTTATTGCTAATGGTGAGGGGCAAAACCACGATGAAATTAAAACATACCTTGAAGGACGTTATGTCTCTGCTTCCGAGGCATCATGGCGTCTTTTCTCTTTTAGAATGCATGAAGGGACACCATTTATCACACACCTTGCCGTGCACGAACCTGGAATGCATAAGGTTGTGTACAATGATAATGCCAGTATTTTTGAAACTATTAATAGTGAGCAAAACCAGAAAACAACGTTCACCGAATACTTCCAAGCCAATATTGATTACCCCTTGGCCAGAAAAGTCACGTACATGGATTTTCCCTCTGTGTTTACATGGACCAATGGGACGAAAAAATGGACCATCCGGCAGAGAGGGTGCTCTGTTGAGCGCCTTTATTTCGTCAGTCCTTCCGTTGGTGATCGCTATTTCTTGCGTACATTGTTAACGAAGGTCAAAGGTGCTGTTTCTTTTGAAGTTCTTCGCACAATTAACAATGTTGTCCATGACACATTCAAATCAGCGTGCATTGCGCTTGGTTTGTATGACTCGGATGACGAGTGGAATGCCTGTTTAAAAGAAGTAGTTGGCATACAAACAGGTCCGCAATTACGATCTCTGTTTGTGACCATCTTGGCTTTTGGTGTTGTAGGTGAACCGCGCATGCTCTGGGACAAGTATAAAGAGCACATTTGCGATGATTGCAAGGTAGCATTGTAACGTTGTGGTATAGTGGAACCGTCCATTGAGCAAATTAAGAGTTGGGCATTACGTTTCTTACAGGATGCGCTTGCCAAATTTAACAAAACTCTCGAGGAATTTGGCCTTCTTGCCCCCTTTGTTGCCTTTGATCGATTAGAGACCAATTGCCTGCTTGAGGTGGAGCGCGACTACAATGTCGAGGTCTTGCAAGCTGAAGTGGCTATGGCCATTGAGAGCTTCAATGATGGGCAACGTGTAGCCTATGATGGCGTAATCAATGCATATGCTACCCATCACGCTAAAGTCATCTTTATCGATGGCCCCGGTGGAACGGGTAAAACCTACACCGAAAACTTGATTTTGAATGTTGTGCGTTCGCGTGGCGATATTGCACTTGATGTCGCCTCTTTAGGCATTGCTACACTTTTGCTCTCAGGAGGGCAAACGACCCATTCGTACATGAAGATCCCGATCGCACTCGACCGTACGTCCTTTTGATATATCCGTAAACAAGATGATTTAGCGGTGCTAATCTATCAAACGAAATTCATCCTTTGGGATGAAGCTCCTATGACTAATAAGCTCGCTTTTGAAGCGGTGGATCGAACTTTGCGTGACCTTACAAACAGGAATGAGCCTTTTGGCGGCATTGTTTTCGTCATGTTAGGGGACTTTCGCCAGGTCCTTCCAGTCATCCCCTGGGGATCCCATGTAGACATTGTCTTTGCATCAATCAAGAACTCCTACCTATGGGAATTTGTTGAGGTGTTCCATCTTTTGGAAAATATGCAGGCCGATGATGCCATTGTTGTTCACCTCGATCTTGGGAATCACACTTTTGCAGACTGGCTTCTTTGTCTTGGCAACAACAAGTTAGAAACCATCGATGAAGACTACATCAAATGTCCAGACATGATGAAACTCCTTCCTGTGGACACACGAGCCATGGTTGTGGCCATCTACCCTCAACTACACGAAGGCCAGGTCACAAACAAGTATTTGCGTGAGTGCGTGATTTTGGCTCCTCGCAACAAGGAGGTTTCGCTAATAAACGTGATGGTTTTAAGCTACCTTCTAGGCGCACAAGTTGACTTCCTCAGTGCAGATTTCACAGAGGACATGGAAATGGCGAACACATACCCTTCCGAGTTCTTCAACACTTTGGAAGTCAGTGGCATGCCTTCACACAAGCTGTCGTTCAAGATTGGCACACTAGTGATGCTGTTGCGCAATCTCGACCCATCGGCTGGGCTATGCAATGGGACACACTTGATTATTCGACGTTTCACAATGCGAATCGTTGAGGCTAAGATCATCACATGCAAAGGGGCTAGTAATGTGGCCTTTATCCCGCGCATTAAATTCATTTCCGATAACAACGGTTTGCCATTTACATTTGCAAGGAAGCAATTTCCTTTGCGGTTAGCCTATGCGATGACTATTAACAAGTCTCAAGGGCAGACCCTCTCTCATGTCGGCCTTCATCTCGCGGATGACGTTTTTTCGCATGGCCAACATTATGTTGCCTTTTCACGCACCAAGGCACCAGCGAACATCAAAGTTCAACTGCGAGACACTATGCATGGCCGGATTGGCCTTATGCACAATGTTGTGTATGAAGAAGCCCTCCTTTGAGGCTGCATGCATCTCCTAAATGGCTCCGCAAGAAGCTACATTCACGATGTGTAACTGTTTGAAATAAAATGTTTTTTAAAAATAAATACGGTTTTAAAAAAACCAAGGGACTTCATAGTGTCCGAAAAAAAAAATTAAGAAAAAATAATGAAAAAAAACCCTACTTGAAAAAGAATGAGGTGTCTTCTTTCTCCAAACTTCAAACTTGCATCCAAATAAACAAAAATACAAAAGTGAAAAAGAAACACTTTATTTTTATTATACGAAATAATAATTTAAAAAAAACACATATGAATAAAAAATAAAAAAGATAAAAGTTTCTAAAAAAAACTAAAACATGAACCAAGTTTAAAGAAATAGGGGACTTCACCGTGCTTGAAGGTCATGGGTACCCACTAGAAACTTAATTAATTAATTAATTAATTTTTAAAAAAATGAAGATAGACAAAATAAAAATAGAATAAATAAAAATATGAAACAAACATAAACCAAAAAAAAAAGTAAAAATGTAAAAACTATAAAAAAGGAATGGAAACAAATGAAACAAGGAAAGGGAAATACAATAAAATAATTTTAAAAGAAAAAAAATTTACAAGAATGAAGAAACCAAATAAATAGTAAAAAATTAAAAAAAATAAAATTTATAATAATGAAGAAAAACCCTGCTTGAAAAAGAATGAGGTGTATCTTCTTTCTCCAAACTTCAAACTTGCATCCAAATAAACAAAAATATAAAAGTGAAAAAGAAACACTTTATTTTTATTATACAAAATAATAATTTTAAAAAACACATTAAAAAAAAAAGATAAAAGTTTCTAAAAAAAACTAAAACATGAACCAAGTTTAAAGAAACCGGGGGACTTCACAGTGCCCGAAGGTCACGGGTACCCACTAGTATATATATATATAAAGGTTGATCATGGGATGGATCATAGGAGAGGTTGGAGATCCAAAGGCAACCAAGGAATGTTCTATTCCAAAAATGAAAAGGTTTTGTTGAAGTCATTCATAGTCTATATACCTATAGGATAGATTGACATCTACCAAAAGATATGGGATACAAACCTTTTTCTATTAGATGGTAACTATTGTTGTGTGCAACTATTGTTTTTTGGCCACGTGGTTCAATGCATGGCAATTGATTTGATCTTTTGAGTTCTAGAACACTAAAATCCTTACCAAGAAAATTCATGTTAATTAAATCCTCAAACCCTATAACATTTCACAAAAAAGGTCTTTGTCAACTAAGTTTTTAATGTTTAAAGCTTTGAAAAAAACATTGTGATATGGAATGCACAATATATAATATATTGCATTGTGACATTTCTTATGGATTTTTTTCTTTTTACTCACATGTCCAAGCTAAATTTGTCCAATGTTTCTTGACTCTTGACAAGATATTCCATCATTATTAAATGGATACAAATTACACGACAAATTCATATCTTAAGGGGGATTTTTCCTGTCAATGTCTACCTCTATTGTAAGCCCAAGTAATTCAAAAACCTAAATTGACAACTTTTAGTTAACAAAAACCTTTCATTTTAAAACTTTGGGATGAGGTCAAACATAATAGGTATGTTGCGCTTTGTAGAAGGGGTATTAGCTAAGGCAAAAAAATGGTGGCAACCATATTTAAGAATAGTATACATGCATGTAACCAATGAGAGGATTGAACCAATGTTGTGCAATTTTTTAATTTTTCAAAGAATTGTTAATTCTAAATATTTCAAAAACTCAAAATTGCAAAAAACTAATTGATTATAGGTATTTAAAAAAACGCCAGAATCAAAGAACTGTTATTTCTAGTTATTTCAAACTCCATTCAAATAATTGTGAATTTTCATGAAAGAATGTCGGATTTTTTTTTCAGTTCTTTGACTTTTAAATTGTTTAATGGATTGCTTCCAAGGGTTGGGGTTTCATGAAATGAAAACCACCAATGATGTACCAATATATCCACTTTAAAAACCAACAAAGGATCAACCTATGACCTAAAAGAACCCCCCAACATTAGACTGAACATACCAATGTTGGGTGAATATTAAACATTGGTTCATAATTAAATTAATTTTTAACCAATTCTCAAGCAAAGCATCAACCAAGTATAACCTTGGGTGTTACCTTGGTTGATACCCAAATTTTTGAATATGAAAGTTAAAATACCCAATTCATTAATAATCAAAAGGTTTGATACTTGAGTAAGTTATGTGAATAACCCCGAGTTCAGTTCTTAAAGGTCTAGGAATAAGGAGTTTAAAGTTAATTATGGTTTAGGGTTTAGGAGTTAGGAAGCACTCCTCCCATGTGAAAATTGTGATTGTATGTTGTTCATCACTAGAGCTACCATCACAATTCAAGTTTTTTTTCTTCCCTTCTTTTTTGTGTTTTTGCTAGTGTCTAATGTTCAATACATTGTTATCATATGGTGATCATTGAATTATTGTTCATGTCTTGTGTTCATCGTGTTTTTACTATTTTTTAATGTTGTGTTGCATGTGTTTGGCACTCATCATGTTGTTGTTACATGAAGTTCATTGTGTTGTTAATGTTATACACTCATCATGTTTTTGTTGTTATTTAACATTCATTGTGTTGTTGTGCAATTTTATGTCAAGGCCTATAACCCTCATATCAACACCCATACACCAAACCACATAATACCATCCTAACATAATGTCTACCATCCAAAAAAAATCAAAATAGAAAACGCACCTACAATCATGTAAGAATCAAAGCCCAAAACATAAGATGAAAGCCACACAAAAACCATGTGCAAATGAAAATTACATAACATTGAAAATTTGCAAAACAAAAAGAAGACCTTGTACTCTAGAATCTCAAATCACCAAAACTAACTTGAAATCACAAAACTTGAGATTGTATCCCAAATCCAAAATATCTAAAACCATGTTCACACTAAAATTAATTCCAAGGCAACCTACATTAGTTTACCTACGATAATTAAGATGTAAACACATAATTAAAATAAAATTTTGACATTGTTGTTATTGATGTCTAATTCTCATCATTTTGTTATTGCTACCTGACATTCATCGTGTTGTTATTGCTACATGGCATTCATCGTGTTATTGTTGTTACCTTTTGTTCATCATGTTGTTTTGTTGTTTAATGTTTGTGTTGTTCCTACTACCAAGTGTTCATCACACTTTTTCTACTTCCCAACATTCATCATGTTAAAACTATTGCCCAACATTCATTTTGTTCGTGTTGTTACCCAATGTTCGTCATATTGTTGATGTTACTTCATGTTCACCATGTTGATGTTGTTGCCTTGCATTCATCATGTTGTTTTGTTACTTAACATTCATTGTGTCGTTTTTCTACCTTGCATTGATCATTGTGGCATTCATTGTGTTGTTATTATTGGAAATTTAGGTAAGTTTATTCTTTTCTTCATTTTTGTTAGTGTTTGATCCTCAATGTGTTATTGTTGTTGCTAAATGTTCATTGTGTTATTGTTGTTTAGTGTTCACAGTGTGTTACTACTACCTAATGTTCATCATTGTATTGTTGTGTTTAGTGCTCATTGTGTTGTTAATTAATTCATGCTCATTTTGTTGTTATTAACAATTCAAATATAATTGTTCCCTTCCTCATGTTTTTGCTAGTGTTCGGTGTTTAATGTGTTGTTATCTAATGTTCATCATCTTGTTATTACTACTAGGGGTAGATGCAAGCTACGATGGTTCAATATCAATAGAAATTACATTCCCTACAAGTTCACACAATATCTTTTAAAATGATTCAAATGGACATGGTTGTTACTTTTTAAAATATTATTATTTTAATTTTTGAATAATACATGTTCAATCATTTACAAACCTTCCCAAATTTATGTGGAAACTTGTATTTAATGTAACTGATGTCTTTTTTTTATTTGGAAGCCCTAAAAGGAAAACCCACAAAATCCATAAAATAATGCCCAATCTACAACTTTTTAAAGCATATGTTTTTGTAACAAAAGTTTTGAAAAACAAACAAAATTTGCAACTCATATGGAGTTATGAAAATATGGTCAAATTTTAACCATTCAAAAGTCCCTAGCTATTAAACAATTAAGGTTTTCAAATAAAAAATTCTTCATATGAGTTTAGCATCTTGTACTACATTATATATCAAGTCCCAATAACAAATTTGGAATGTGAATCAATATATTTTGTGATGTTCTAATTAGATGACTAGTCCATATTTTTCCACTTCAAAAGTCCATTACTATTGACAAATGTAAATTTTTATCAATAAATAACCACACAATTATTTTCATAATGAACTTATTAGTCTAAATCCAAGTCCCAATTAGTAGATCTAAGGATATATTAATCACCATATGCATTTGAATAAAAGGTACCCAAGGAGAAAACACCATTTCATCACAAAGTGAGCCACCATAACTTGCATCTACCCCTAAGCACTCCTCATGTTGTTGTGCATAACATTCATCTTATTGTTATTTAATGTTCATCTTGTTGTTACTACTTGGCACTCATTGTGTTGTTATCACTCCCTATTTCTCATTATGTTGTTGTTGCTTAACATTCATCATTGACTCAAGTACCACAATTGTTATTTTCCTTTCTATAGTTGGTACTACCCCTATTATCAAATTATCTTGCAAGTTATAGTTTCATTGGAGGCAAGAGAGATTGTTGGGTGCTTGTAACTTTGAAACATAAGGTATGTATTTTCTTCCCCAAGATTGTGCGATTTTTGTTCATTTTGAATTTTTTTTTCTTACATTGAAGACAATATGTCGATAATGTGATTGGATTTGATTATGCACGAATAATTTGCAAATTGGAAACATTGATTGTACTTTGAAAAAAACCTTAAACTTTTTTGCTTTTTATTTTGAAGCAATTTCCCACTTGAACACCTTGCACTTTTCTTGCATAATGTTTGTCGTGAAAAGTGAATCAATTTGTATAATTTGTGAATGGTATGCTCTTTCACATTCTACAAAACTAAAAAGAATGTAATTGTTCAATTGTTTCAATTTTAGTCCATTAACACACCCTAAAAATGGAACCAAGTTTTTACAATGAAGAATGTGATGTGTTCATTAATGAGAACGAAATCAAAATGGAGGAAAAAATTAAAGGTGAAAGGTTTGAAAAAGGTTCCAAGTTCTTGATCAGTAAATGATGATACAATGTAATCAATTATGAATAAATTGCATGAACAAAGGTTAAAATGGGAACCTCATGGTAAATTTTTTCTAACTTGGGCATTTTTTTCTTGTCAATGATGAATCACCATTTGATCTTAAGGTCCCACAAGTCATGTTTTTTTAAAAATGTTATAGTAGACCAATAGGCCATGCAATATTGGAACATAAAACAAGGTTGAAAAAAGGTCATGTTTCATATTTCAAGAATAATATGATAATTTGATTTTTAAAAATGTGGATGTAGACTATGGAATAATTGCCAAAACAATTGAAGAGGAAATGAACAACAATTTGAAAAATTCAACTTGGAAATACAACTTGCGAAAAAACGACCCATAGTTAGTGTAAGTGCAATCTCCAATTTATTTGGGCCATAGATCCTTATAAAAAATAATGTGCATCAAAAAACATTTGTGGAGTTTTTGGGTTTATTAATTATCAAAAACAATTTATTGAAACATTCAATAATGCAATTGTGCCTTCATGTTGTTTTCCCTTTTTAAAAAACTTTCATTCAAGAAATGATACTAAATTTGGTTGAGAAAACAAAACAAACATATTTTTATTAATTATTGCAAAATGTATTTTTACTATTTCAAGTTTTGATTTATGGATGTCTAAAGGTGCACATGATTTTTTGCATTGGTTGTGAATTTCTTGGGAAAAGATTGCATGTCTAAACATATTGTAATTGGCTTATTTGAAGCATTTAAAACATTAAGACAAACATTGGCAAGAAATTTGCAAAACTTTTTCGAACAATATGGCTTGACCAAAACGATCCTTGCTTATGTTAAGGATGAAGGTGTAAATGACACGCTCCTAAGTCATGGGGCGAAACCCACTTGAGGGTTTCACAAAGTCAAGTTGCGAAAATTGTGATTTAGCGGCACGCTCCCGGCTTTTAATTCTAAAAAGGGGTAGAGGGTCGAGTTGGGAGCCCAGGGATTAGACTAGGAAGAGGGACTAGTTTAGCTCGTGTGAATCTGCATCCAAAAACCAACCACAAGAGGTTAGTTTAGCATTCAGGACACCCTTGGGTGTTGGGACTTGCCACGGGCACTTAGACACACAAGACTCACCACGACCCGGACTTGGGAGTAAGCCACCACCTTACTCCCTATAGTATTCTCTACAGCTCGCCACCGAGGTTACATCCAAATGGCACATTTTGTTAGGACTCCTGAAATGGAGTCCCGAAACTGTCCCAACTAGACTTTCGGAACTTTGAACGACCATAACTCCCAACTGTGGAGTCCGATTACAACGAGGTTTAAGCCAAAGTTGTACTCGTTGTAGCCCTCGTCGAGATCTTTCCAACGCCATGTCGCACTCCCTAAGGCGACGTCAGGAAAGGGTTGATTCCCGACATTTAGTGGTCGGGAGTCAAACTGCCAGTTTGACTCCCGGCGCTTCTTTTGCCCATAACTTGGGCTGTAGATGTCCGAATGGCCAATGTGAGGCCATTTTCGATATCTACGTTTCAATACCTTTCCAATGACACCAAGAACACTGCAATGCGAGGTGCTTTGGGCCTTGCTGTCGAGCTCTAAACATTCGGGAGTCCCAGAGGACTCCAAATCTCCAACTTTTCCAAGTGTTGGGCTTCACCCCCACACTTGGCCAAAATGGGGTTGCGACAGTAAATTTGAATACTATGATAACTACTTTGAAGTCAATAGTAAGTTGCGAAATTTTTGGTGTGATGGAAAGTTTTAAAGGAACTTGCTTTGGACATGCCTTTTTTAAAGCTTATCAATATGAAATTGTTAAAGAAAGAGTCTCCAAAGGCTTGAAATATGTTTCCATTAAATTTGCCCAAGTAGATTTGCAAAAATGTATTACATAGCCTAAAAACTCAAGGAAAGGAAAACATGAATGGGTGGAGCTTGCATTAGTGTAGACCTAAAATCTAGAAAGTTGAAAATAATAACAAAAATAAGGTAAGATGGAAATTACTTTACTATGTTTTTTTTCCTCTTATTATTTTAAATCTTTGTAATCCAAAATGTTGCCTTCTAATTGGAAATGTGAATTGTGTAAATTTACAACCAACATTAGGAAGCTTTTCAATTTCAAAGAGCCATTGCTTTTATTACAACAAGTAAACTAGTCCTAAGGCCATTGGCTATGTTCCCCCTTGAGACTCCCGAAACTTTAAAGTCCGATTGCAGGGGTCAAAACAGCTTGCATTGGGGTTTTCTTTATATCATTGGAAAGCTATCAAAGTGTAGATATCTAAAATGGGCCCACATGGGCAATTTGGACATTTGTAACACAAATTATGGCAAAAAGAAAGGCCACTAAAAGTCGGGAATCGACCCGACCTTGGTGCGTACAGGTGGAGTGCAACACACTGTTGGAAAGCTCTTGAGGAGAGCTACAACTTTGCTTCAGACCTCATCCCAATCAAGGGTTTGAACAAAGAGTTATGATCTCGCAAAGTCTCGAGAGTCCAAATCGGGACAGTTTCGGGACTCCTTCTTGGGAGGCCCGGGACAGAAAGCCATTCGGATGTGGGTGCCGTGGAAAGGCACAGAGTATACTATATGGGGGAAGGTGGTGGCTTCCCTTGAGTCTAGGCTGTGGTGAGTCTTGTGAATTTAGAGTTGCCACTGGCTTGTCCTAGCACCAAAGGTCTTCCAGAAAGTGACTAACCAACTTGTTGGTTGGTTTGATGCAAGTTCGAGTAAGTAAATAGCTTGTCACTCTTCTTAGTTCCATCCCGGAGCTTCAGCACGCCCCTCTACCCCTTCTAGTGCTGAAAGTTGGGAGCGTGCCCCAAGTTCCTCATAATTCCGTTATTTGAGTAATTTAGACCCGTCTTGGGTCTATCTAGGGACTTGGGAGCGCATCAAAACCCATTAAGCCACATTCTCAATTCAAATATAGTTCAAGGTGTTGTTAACAAAATTTGCAATTTTTTCCCCATGCGTTCCTGACTTCCAAGGAAAAAATACAGTAATAAAAAAAGGACACTCTTTATATCACACTCTTTGTAGAAAAAATGGAACCCTAAAAAAATAGGGCATAATCAAACTTTGTTCAAATTCATGGGCAATTGGAAGGGACTGTCATTAATGAATCCTTCTCTTATAGCCTAGTACCATGACGTCATCTTTGCATGCATAATACATTCCATCCAAGGAAGTTGCCAAACCAACACCACATCAATTATGTGTAGCATATATAACACCATGTCATCGAGGTCACAAGCAATAATTTGCCACATGTCTACCATGTAATTTCCACATCATTTATGCCATGTCATGGGACTGCCACGACATGTCCATGTTTTGCTTTCCATGTCATCACCCTGCCATGTGTGTGCCATGTCATTAATTTGCCACGCTAGTGTCACATCAATGTTCCATGTTGGCGAGTAATCCTAACTATCCAAAAATGTGTGGGTGTGCACACCCAAGAACCCACACCCCCAAATTTCCATACCCCAAATTTTTGCATTTTAATTGTGTAAACTAATCCCAAGGAATATTTCAAAATTGCATTTGCAAGTTGTTTTAGATCTCCAAATTAGGTTGCTATATGTAAAAGCGAGTCACTTTTATTAGGCCCTTAACTTGGTTGACCACCCTACTTGAAATGAGAATACAATGTCGATTGTTTGAAAGCTCAAACATAGTTATTTGATGTCACAACATACAAATAGGCTCCCCTTTTCCTAGATTGTTGAAACCATACATTATGCATTATTTCTAAAAGGTTGCATGTGGGCATGTCTATAAGCTTTTTTGGAGAGAATTTCTATGAGAAAATAAATGTATGTTTAGTTATTTTTAAATGACTAGTACCATAAATGTGAACTTGCCAAGAATATGGGGTGAAATAAGAAATGTGTGGGAAGGTTGAAAACAATACATGTATCATGAATCCTCCCCATTATCTCACAAGAAAGTGCCAAAGAATGAGTTAATTTTCCAACTTTTGAAGTCCAACTTCATTAGCAAACCTAAACCCAAGCCAAATTTAACAAATTGTACAATGAAAATGAAAATGTTTTGCTCTAAATTTGAAAATGTTTTGCTTTAGATTGGACACAAGCCCAAGCTCAAGCTCAATTTTATTTTTTTTGCACCCCACGAACTAATTTTAACACCAAAAAAATTCAACCATGATCGTTTTGAACTTGAGTTCAAGCTAGGAATTTTTTTCCCTTGTTGGACTACTCTTGATGTTGAAAATTATTTGGCCATGGCCATTCCAAACCTGAGTTCATGCTCGAATTTCTTTCTTTATTTTTTTTCTACCCACTATGAGGTGGCTTTCCATCCCTCTATTCCTAGTTCTATGAGGTGACTATATTCGAAAATATATATGTTATTAATAAAGGAAAAATGCAAAGTGTATTTCTAGATGTTAAATTACATTTATAGTTGAAACCAAATAGTTTGTTTCCTATGCATCACTAACGATTTAAAATTGATAGATATATTTTCCAAGCTCAAAAATTTTAATTCTAGAATTTTACGTTAAATTGTCATTCATTTAAACTAACTTTTAAGGATTCAAAACCATGTTCAACTTGGTAACAAACCTCGAATCACTTAAAATATTATTCCTATCACATACATTATCCAAATCTAGCTTGTTTTAATTCATTAAAAAGTTAGTTATAAGGCGCATCTATTTACTAAATTCCAAGCTCTGCACCCAAACTAGTAATAAGTTGTGCTACTAAACCCGAAAGGGTTTTACGAAGGTAGAACGTTCAACTTGGTTGTAAACCACCAATCACTTAAAATATTATTCCTATCACATACATTATCCAAATCTAACTTGCTTTAACTCATTAGAAATCTAACTACAAGGTGCATTTGCCTACCAAATTCCAAGCTCTACATCTAAACAAGTAATAAGTTGTGCTATTAAACCCAAGAGGGTTGTACGAAAATAGAAAGTTCAACTTGGTTGTAAACCACCAGTCACTTAAAATATTATTCCTATCACATACGTTATTCAAATTTGGCTTTCCTTAGCTCTTTAAAAAGCTAGCTATAAGGTGCATTTGCCTACCAAATTCTAAGCTCTACACCTAAACTAATAAGAAGTTATGTTAACAAACTCGAGAGGGTTTGTGAAACTCTTTAAGATTTCAATCTCCCAACATTATCCCTACTCACTTCCATTCTTTCAAAAGTACTATAATCATCCAATCTATTTTCCCTCTTTCCACCAACTATTAAGATTAATCATTTTTCTCTTCCCAAAGAAAGTTGTACGAACAAGTATTCTCAGGATTCAAATAAAAAATTATGTTAAAAAAATAGAACTCCAAATGATTCGAATTCACCCTTTAAAAAGAAGGAGAAGGAAGGATGTGAAGGAAGATCCTAACTCGGTGGCCAATGAAAAGTTCCATTGCTTGGTGGCCAATGGAAGGTTCCAATGTTTTGTGGCCTTTGAAAGGTTCCAATGCTTAGTGGCCTTTGAAAGGTTCTAATGTTTAGCGGCCAATGGAAGGAAAAAAAGAAACACCTTTTGACCTCTTCCCACTTTCTCCCCAACAAATTTTATTTAAACTTTCATTTTTTTTCCATTGATTTTAAGATTTTACTTTACCATGGTTCTAGGTCATTACTCACACATTTTCTTTCTTTTCCTTGACCTATAAATTACAACCCTACATCTCGATGTAATAAGTCCTCCACACATTCATTGCCAATTTGATTGAAAATTGAAGATTTTTTTTCCTTTGCTTTGAAATTACGGTGTTGCATATGCCCACATCTTATGAGCCTCAAATTGCACAAGTGAATGAAAAACCACCTTCGAAATCATTTTTAGGTTTGATATTCACGCAACATCCTCATGATGAAGATCCCAAACCACGAGAGGTGCACGCTCATCTTGAAGTTAAACCCCTTTCGAACTTGGTATTATTGCATTTCTTTGAACTTTCACACCTTGGTGATTTTGTTGCAAATCGACCCCGCTTCTGATGATGAACCTGAAATCATCTATGATGGTTGTTACGAAACTGAAAACATTTTTATTTTCGAATGGTCTTCAATTTTTGGTGTTGGACATTATAGTTGGATGCACGGTTTGATTCGTCAATTATTTCTTAATAAGAAAGCAAACTATTTAGTTCACACCATTCGACGATTCCTAGATTTCCTACAGTTATGAACTATCACTGTGGCATAGCCCAAAACTCAACATGTAATTACAGCTCTTCGTTGAGCTTATTTATAATCTGAATAAATGCTTCATTCATTATGAAATTCATGCTGCCATTGCCACCCTATCACACTATTTATTTAATCATTAAGTTGTCTTGAATTAATTTTATGCTTATAAGGCTTGAAGATTGTTCTATCTCCATTGAACCTTTCATTGACACCCCCCTCAATTACTTCATGAATCTCAAACATCCTTGTTATCCACTAAATACTAAAACAAGACTAATGTTTTGCTGAACATTATGAATTTTGGTGTTTGCTTTTAATTTCAACCTTTTAAAGATTTATCACCCCTAATTTTGCAATTGAGGTTTTAAAATTATACCAGCTTTTTGTTAAAGAAAAGAATTAACCCAACATCTTATTCATCCAATATCGTATTTTGGAAAGAAAAAAAAAACCCCATGCAACCATGTGCATTCATCATTCCTTATTCTAACATGAAGTTGTTAAAACCCCTAATAACCTTACCACACTCAAATATCCCTAATGCAACTCTTAAAAATTGAGACCACCGTGCATGGTTGTGTCGCTATGGTTCATGCCCACCCCCCCCTCCCCCCCCCCCCCCCTTCCTGTACACCTGCTCCACAAGATCTCTTGTCACCCCCTCCGTGGCA
>Ga0116231_10008992_pt1 | contig 17194 bp, 13 predicted proteins | sample S1TSphgellanicum_2_FD_89695 | JGI IMG/M metagenome (GOLD analysis project Ga0116231, IMG submission 89695) | Host-associated microbial communities from peat moss isolated from Minnesota, USA - S1T2_Fd - Sphagnum magellanicum MG | ecosystem: Host-associated > Plants > Peat moss > Unclassified...
GATTAATTATTATACATTTGTGAAAAACTTATTAATTAATTTGTGTCTCAACCCTAAACCTAATGGTTAAGTTAGTAGGGTATGTAATTAATAGAGTAGCTAGGTTAGTAGAGTAGGTGGTTAGTACAATAGCTAGGTTAATAGGATAACTAATTATTAGGGTAGCTGTGTCAGTAGGTTGGTGCAATACTTATGAGGGTAGGAAAGTGAGCAGGGTAGCTATGTGTGAGGTCAGGTCCAGGAAAAACGGCCAAGAACCAAAAAAAAAAAGAAAAAAGTACAGTGGTCAGCAGCAAAAAGAAATCGACTGTGATGAGCCCCATCCGGCGCTGAATGAAAAAACGCAACCCATCCAGTGGACAGAACGGCCAACTGGTGCATTGGTGGCTGTTAATTCACTCTGGCCATTTGCTATTAGTGGTCTTCCACCTATTTGGAATCCCAGTTTTAGTTTTATGGGTGGGATTGCAAAAAAGTAAATAACTAAACTTGGATGTGAGAAATGTTTTTGCAGGGTCACATACTGAGCACCGCTTGGGATTGTCTGACGATGATATGACGAAACACTTCTGCAACACCCCACGATCATCAAGAGGACACCAGCAGGCCAACGCGAGAAGCGAAAAGATAGGTAACGATCGCGGAATATCGTTGTTTACGATAATAATTTTTGTCTCCGTTGGGGTAGTTTTAACCTTCATCTCAAGGTCTCAAGGCCAGGAAGCTCAGTCCCATTGTGCACAAAACCATCATCAACAACAATGGTGTAAATCCCAGATGTGGTACTTACACTCAATGTGATGCAATAATACCATGTCTCAACGTCATCATTTGCTGATTGACACATCTCAAAACTGCAGTTATGGTGGCAACTGACCTCTGGAAGCACAGATTCTCTAGGTGTCGATGATCCAATTGAGAATCCGTTCACTGAGAATTCACGAACCGCTATATCTCTTGCATCATTGTAAGCTCAATTGGCTTGCACGATTTGAGGCTTCACGTAAAATGCTCTTTCTTTGTGTACTAGTAGTACTTGCAACAGTGAAGTTATGCAACACAATCCAGTAGTAGGAAAAGGAGGAGCCGGATGGATGATGATGATTACATTCAAGAATTTTTTCACAAAAGAATTTTCCTATCAAAATACCAATGCTTGCAAATCTGCAGCTCATTTGTGATGGATGATGGAGCATTTCCAAGAGACTTCTTCATGCTTCAATCTTTTGACAAAAAAATTTCAGGGCAGACATTCATTTTGTCAAATCCGAAAAGAAATCTTCGTACCCATTTATACATTTGGTTGCCTACTACGTACATGAGTCTGTTTTTGTATGTAACATTTTTGGCTTTTCTTCTCTTTCATGATCAGGGAAATGTTGAACAAAAATGGCAGCAAAATGCATTTAATCCTCAACAATGCTCATAATCGAATCATGATCTCCTCTTGTACCCACCACTTGAATCACGATCTACTGTTTCGTGTTACTGGAATCCTCACCTGCAACAACCAAAGCAAACAGTTTTAGACCACATGAAAGGCAGCAACCAAAGTGGCAAGCCTAGATAGATGTAAACAAGGTTGCTGTATGGAATAGTACAAAGTGGGTGGCTCAACATATTTTGGAGTGATACTATAACATCTGCATTCAAGCATACACTGGTCCTCTTTTTTCAAACATCTTTGCAAGGTGTGCCAAAGCCTGTACAAACATAACAATGAATAATGTGTGGTAAGCTCCTGCAACCAGAAATTCTACGTTTTGCTAGTACAAATTGTCCAGGGATTTCTTCTGCACAGAAAAAAAAGAAAAGTTGTCTGTTTTCTCTGTGCATTTTGTCCAAAGGTAATAGCTTGAACAAAGCTATATTGACATTATCTTCCTCACTGCTGGCCTGCTAATCCTTGCATCCTTTTTTTTCACAAAACAAAACTGCTGTCAATTTTTTCTTGAACTCACATCTTCATGCTCTTCCTCACAAGTGCCATGGAGTCCATGAGTTTGCATTGCTCAGGCTTTTGGTGCAAATCTATCAGATATGCATGATTCAAATCTATGAGATTGAAGGAAAATTCTCCACAACACTACTTTGAAGGTAACACAACAATGAGTACAAACATAAGCTGTATATGATCTCACACTGTGCTGCACTAGGACCTTGGTTGCTACCTCAAAAAATTCTTACAGCTCACCATTCAAAGCAGGACTTCCAACTTTGCAGCATTGTGACCTCATGAAGAAATAGGCTAATATTCATGCTGTTGTAAACAAGAGAAGAGGGCAACACAGAAATATGCAGAGACCTATAATAAATTCTCACATTCAAACAAAGTGTCCACGCACATTCTATGCCCAATTACATCACAGCATGAGATTTAAACAATCACAAGCTTCGTTATCTATGGATATGCTATTAGTAGGATCATACCCTCATGGTGTACTAGTTCTTAGTCTCTTGTTCTCTTGGCATCCAAACTACAATTTCCAACACGAGTCCTTAGCCCACGCCCACACACTTAATTTGACATTCAAATGAACAATTTCTTCAAGCTACACTTTCCACAATTACCACATCAATGTTCCACCACAGCAAAACAAATAACACACAAGCCACCCAACTCAAGACTCAAACATTAAACAACGACTCTCCTACATAATCTGCCCCAAAGCAATCTTGCTCAACAGCATAAATGACACCAAACAGTAAATGATAAAATACATGCTTGCTAGCACTATAACAGATCCAGATAACCATATTGCTTTATGATTTTCACCTGCATGATCTGCAACTCATATCCAGATCCTGATAACCATAGTGCTTTATGATTTCCACCCGCATGATCTGCAACTCATATCTCTGCTTTCCTCCCCCAACAATTTCATCTGTTCCATACACTGCCACTATACCCACTGCATATTTTTAAATTACAAATCAATACATATCTCAACTAGACCTGAAAAATACAAGAAATCCAACCCAATTCACAATTTTATTTATAAGCTAACTTCAGTAACAATGCATGACCACATTCAAATCTACTGAAAACAAAACCAAAACCTTCCTTGTGCTCTCTGTTCCACTCCATCATCAACAACACCTTTTATTCTTCCACACTGCAGCTAAATCCTTCAGAGCTTCTGGGAGAGCAGATTCCCTAGCAGACCACCTTCACACAAGTTGGGATTCATAGGAATGACATTGTGGAGTTTATCATAAAGCAAAAGACATCGAGCCCCAGATGACATATTCATCAAAACTCAGAATTTTGTGTGCAGAGGACACTAATCATGATACATACAACCCCAAGCTTCAGACCAGGAATTTAGGTGATTCTCTTACAGCAAAAGAAATCCAAAACTATTTACATGTGATTTGCATGCACAAAAGAAAAATTACACATTTCACTCAATCAGCTACTGTTGTGTAATGAATGCGTGACTTTTAAAAAGGAACTTAGCAAGAAAGGAAAAATAGAGAGAAGATCACACATCTGCCTGTCCAGCCACCCAATGATGAACATGTGATGATAGGTTGCCTGCCGCACTGCCAACAAAGAATGTAAACTAGTTTTTCACACATGGCAAATATGCATTGCCATCACATGTAAATTTGAACTCCACAAAACAACCTTCCAGAAAGAAAGATATCATAATTATGGAATTGACCAAATGAGATATTAGCATTCTTCCAAGCACCACCTTCTCACCAAACCTTCCTTGCCCTAATCTAGAAAAGCACCCAATACAGGTTTGCTTTGAAACCCCTTTCTAAGGTTCAATCTGAACTCAGTTGATGCCAATTTGTGAATCAAAGCCACACATTCTGAAGATCTCAAACCTGTAACCCAGCTCACCACACACTTAGAATTTTTTTTTTGTGCTCTTGTAATGGATCAACTTGTCACATGATGTTTGGCTTTGCAGCAGTGACCCAAAAAAAACAAGAAAAAAGAAAAAAAACATGGAATGAGGGAAATAAAATTTATGCTATATGCACAAAACTTGAACTTCATGTTGTATTGGTGTTTCTCAAATAGGGTATTGCAAGAATTTACAGGCCAGAGTGAACCAGCCCCAATGACTACACCAGTTGGCCGTTCTGTCCATAGGATGGGCTGGATGATTCGCCTCTTTTTCATTCGTCTCTTTACCTTCCGTTAACCAACATTCTACCACAGTCAATCTTTTTCAGCTGTTGTCCTTTGACCATTTTTATTTTTAGTTGCCAAGTTTTTCCCAACCCTGGCCTCCATACTACCCATTCACCTTGCTACCCTATTGACCTAAATTTTAACCCTGCGTATGAACTAACAATTAATCCCTTGCTTACCTTGGCAAAACTCTTATCTCCTTTTGGTTAAACCTATATTTCATTTTGGCTAAACTTCTTGTTCTTGGCAAACCCTATGTATTTTACTGGCTAAACTTTTATCTCTTGGCAAACCTTATATATTTTATTGGCTAAACTTCTATCTTTTGGCAAACCCTATATATTTTATTGGCTAAACTTATATATTTTATTAGCTAACTTCTATTTCTTGGCTAAACATATAGTTTTTCTTGACTAAACTTCTATCTCTTGGCTAAACCTATATATTTTACTAGCTAACTTCTATTTATGGGCTAAACCTATATTTCTTCTTGGCTAAACTTCTATCTCTTAACTAAACTTATATTTTTTCTTGGTTAAACTTATATTTCTTGGCTAAATTTCTATCTCTTAACTAAACCTATATATCTTACTAGCTAACTTATATTTCTTGGTTAAACTTATATTTTTGTTTAGCTAAATTTCTATCTTTTGGCTAACCCTATATTTCTTCTTGGTTAAACTTATATTTCTTGGCAAAACCTATATATCTTATTAATTAAACCTCTACCTAATTTTTACTCCAAAAATTAATTTAAAAAATACATACATTTTTTAGTAATGCCACTTTAATTATTAGTAAATCATCTACTTATTGGCAAAACCTACCTAACCACACATCATCATACCTACCTATGCACTTACAAATTGTGGATTTGGATTATAGAAATTATAATGTAAAATGTGGGTATTGCAAAGGAGTTGTAACATATATTTATAGCTTGATTCAAAATCGTGATGACGATAAGCCATTAACCCCAAATGTGGGTATTATAATTGCGGGAATTTTTTTTGGTGGTGGTCCTCTACCTCCACTTTGGACCATTTAATGCAAGATGTACTTAATTTAACTAAGGAATACTTCATAAATTTAAAGTTAAAAAGACATCAAACATTTATGAATATTTGCACAATTTTTAATACTAATCAAAATCAATCCTAGGTTGGATTTTGGGGGGAAATTTTGGTCAAATCTTCACATACAAATACTTGCAACAATATTCATTTTACCTCTTTTGAAAGTGAATGAAAAAGGTCTCAAGTTGGGCCTTCAAGTTGAAGTGACCACATCAAAGGTAAGATAACAAATTTTTATTTCATTCATTCATTCATTTATTTTCATTGTGTTTCAATTTTAATTCATCACTCACTCCTACAAGATTATTTTATTATTGGCATGTGTATTTTTTAATATAATTATTAAATTATATGATATTTACCATTAAAAATTTTTAAAATTTATATATAAATATTTTTGGGGTAATTAGTTTTAAACTCTAAGGTTAATGTTTTCATTCATTATAATTTTGAGTTGATTAACTTCAAAAGTCAAAACATAGTTGCTATAAATCTTTTTTGTATTCCATTTGTAGTTTTGTTTGTATAATTATTAAGTTGAAAACATTTACCATTAGGATTATTTACGGCTTTAAGTTTAAGGTTTAATGAAATGTGTGTTGATTTATTTAGGTTGTGTTTTCAAATCAAAATACAACTCTTTTGAATGTGATATCATCCTTTAACATAAACAATATGGTTTTTTTTAAATCATTTTCTTTTTTTTATTGTTTTTTTCATAATATAAGGAAATCAATTTCTTTGGATGGTTTTAATACGATCATCAAATTCCACTAAAAATTCCATGTTCCATGTTTGATATATGGATTTAACATTTTGGCCTCCCATAGACAATGTGGATTTAGGGTCATAATGCCCATATTGCATTTTGCCACCCACATATAATGTGCATCTTTAAATTGTCATGCAGGTATTACATTTAGGGCTCCCACATATAGTGTGGATTAAGTTCATAATGTGAGTATTACATTTTGCCCCCATATATTGTGTGCATTTTTAAATTGTCATGCAAGTATTGCATTTTCTTTTTTCATAAAGAGTGTAGTTTGTTAATTATCATGTGGGTATTACATTTAAATTATCCATACATAATATGGATTTAAAATAGACTTTGCAAGTATTGCAATTTAAAATTTACAATTATGGCCATAAACCATATCATATGTTTCCATAACATTTAAGGTATTATGTGCATGATTATATAGGGTTCAGATGAGAGATACAAATCAAGTACTTAGAACATGTACATTTGCATTAATATTGAGTATGACAATTAACATGCAATTCAACATATTACAAGTATAAAATTTTGGACATTAACATCAATTTACGTTCTTTTCTTATACAATTAGTTCAAGGTATAGTTTCAAACATGGGTCGTGTTTCAAAATCTCAATCTATTGAGATCTAAAACCCAAGGAAATCACATGTTAACATGGGTTTGGTGTGGAAAAAGGATGTTCAACATGGAAGGGCACATATAATCGAGGTTGATTGTGCATACATTTCACATGCACAAGTCTCGGAATTTTTAAACGGTGAACAAAGCCATGAAAACTCCTTGATGGAATGAAACATTTATAAGCAAATACCCCCACAAGAAAATGTAAAATGCTAAAAATCCAAAACCACCTTGGCCATATTAGGTATGATGTTCTATTGTTCATTATTGTTATATGGAACTTGTTTTTAATTTCATATTGTACCAAACTTTAGGTCTTAAATTGATTGCACATTTTGTAGGTATGCATGTGGGTATGGACTAGAAGACAATCATGGAGACCCAAACCACCATCAATCCATTAACTAAGGTTGTTTAGGTCAATTTTCAATTAAATGATTCTACACACAACCCGAGGTGGCAGAAATAATCTTCTACCATTGACCTCATACATGGGCCAATGGTGAGCTTATGCATGGCAGAAATAACCTTGATTCCATTGCATAACCATTCTTTTTTGCCCCACGAATGTCACAAGCTCTCAAGGACAACATTTGGACTCAATTGGGTTTAGGTTACACTATCAAACAAATATATGACAAGCATAAGGCAATATGGTGGGCTCTATCAATGTAGGAGAAATGATGATAAAGGATGATTTCATTAGGCAACAAGACATTACTTACTTGGATTGTAAACACAAAATAACGAATTAACGTTTACACAAAATATGGTCATTTCCTTTCACGCATGGGCATTTAATCATCCAAATGATATGTTTTATTTTCAAAATGCAAGTGAAGATAATGGGATTCATGTCCCATTCACAATAGGGATACAAACCCCATCTCAATTACAAACCATGGTTTCATTAGGTGATAATGGGGCAATTTCAATGGATGCCACTTTCAACACCAATGATGTAAAAATTGACTTGTTCACATTAATGGTGTTTGATGCACATCACACCAAAATGTCAATTGCAAGTATCATACAAATCATCAAACATGCAATGATTGGGTGGAATGGCTAATTCTTTTGAAAACAAAGTTCCTAAGGAAAAACCCTAAATGGAAACCTTCATGTTTCATCATTGATTATGTTCCACAAGAGTTACGAACATTACGATGAGTTTTATTTTCATTCTACCTTTTTTTGAACTTTTATGTACATGCAACCATTTCAAATTTTCATCCCACATTCTCCATTATAAATAATGTTATTAGTTGAAATGATAATAAATTAGTATTTTATGCATGGTTAGGATTGTGTGGGGTGACAATCAAGTGCCCATTTACCTTTACACATGGCATGTCTTAAAGGCTTGGAGTTTAAGTTTGATGGAAAAAATCAAAGACAATGGGGTGCGACATGCAATATTGGACAACCTTCACATCGTCATGTACATGCCCATTGAACCAGGTGAAAACATTGAAACCTTCATGACTTGTGGGAAAACAAGATCATTGAAAGTTTCACCCAACATTTGCCCAATGATTCATGGACTTAGTACTTTTAGACCTATTATTTCCAAGTTGGTATGTGAATTAATTCTCAATCCATTATTGTTGTTCCACCATGTTGTGCATATCCCAAAATATTCACTCCTTGAATTAAAGTAGAAACATCAATGATGGATTTAACAATCCCATGTGGGGGCAAAATGCAATTCCCACATTATGACCATAATCCACACTAAATGTAATATCTACATGACAATTTAAAGATGCACATTGTATGTGGGGGCAAAGTGCAATATCACATTATGACCATAATCCACATTATATATGCTAGAAGGAAATGTAATACCTACATGACAATTTAAAGATGCACACTATATGTGGGGGCAAAGTGTGATACCCACATTATGACCCTAATCCACATTATATATGCTAGAAGGTAATGCAATACCTATAAGACAATTTAGGGATGCACATTGTATTTTGTAGATTTGTGGATGGTGGGGCTTCAACGAATGCCACATTCAAACTAGGACACACAAACATCAATTGAGTCTTACCATGGGGCATTGGAATGTTGGTTTTCTTTGGAAACAAAAGGGCTTCAAGGTTAATGAATTGATTAATTAATGTGGAGACTCCCAATAATGGTTGTAAAACACTACATGCACATGGCTAAAATGAAAAAACACAGGTTCATAAAAAATAAGGTTGTGGAACACATTGTGAAAGTGAGCTTTGAGAAGGCCACATTGATCCCTCACATCAATGTCACCCATGGGATAGATGATTCGAATGAAACCAACCATGCATGGATGGTACGAAGCCAACAACATCTAAATATGACATATAAGGTCCCATTTCCTTTCACCAAGTATGTTTGTTACACATGTGAATGGGTGTTGCATGCAAACTTGTGCAAACATCAAATTGCCATTCTTCTTACATGTATCAATCTCAATAAAAAATATATCATTCAATATTATGGGACATGGTATGGATCTGATCGTGGAGGTTTTGCCACCATGTTTGCAGACCTACTTACACATTTATGACAATTAATTTGATGATGATGAAGTTTATGAAAATCATTTTGAAAAACCATGTTGATATGTGCAAGCTTATGACATCAGATGATACCTCCCCCAATGTGGAAAAAAAAAAGGATCACAACCAACCTTAAAGTTTATCCACCCCCATAGAGAAAATGATTGTTCAAATGGGTGACATAATGCATGAAATCATCAATGAAATCCAAAAAAGGTGGGGTTCAATTCATAGACCACACCACATCATTGTTGCATGTTATTACAATAGATGTATGAGGTATTTGCCTTTCCACGGCGAATGAAGTCATGCATCCCGACATGGTATTTCATTATGTCAATGATGGATTTGATAATTCAGTGCATCGCATGAAGGATTGGCATGAGATGATGTTAGAACATGGAAATATTTATAAAAAAAGGGTTCATGAGTAAAAAAAAACAACACAAATTTGTTTATGCCCATCCCCCATTTTAATTTTCCATTACTAAAATGTGCATCATATTACAATTGTGTCAAATAATAGATTATTTATGTGTTAATGCATTGATTTTTGTATCAATGAACATATAAGGTTTGAAAGTTACATTGCCAAGGTTATATAACATATATCTTCTAAAACTCCCAAACAAGAATATTTCATTCAAATGTCATATAAAGGTGGGTATTGCAGGTCAATTGTATAATAATCACAAGGTCAATATGTGGGTAATGTTTACCCATCTTGTTTCTTGTGGCATTTAATTGGTACTACATGCAAGTATTGAAAGGTTTAAGGTATATCATAGTTGAAGGTTAACGAGCACTAATACAAGTATTGCATATAATTTCATATTTTCTGTGGCTATTAATTACGTTAAATAAAGGTATTACAAATTTTTTACTCCTTCTAGAAGGGGATTTGACCACTTAATGCAAGTATTGTCCTACCTTTTTCATTATAATGATGATTTGTTTTAATGGATTTTCTTTAGTTATAAATATCATTTGGATATTTATTATTACATTCGGTCAATTAAGTGTAGGTATTGCATTTGGTGGACAAGATCCCCCTAAGTAAATCTAGATGATGAGGGATTAAGTTTTTACAATACCTACATAATAAATATTTATTAACCAAAAGGGGGCTTTTGGTGAAGGTACATATATATGTGATTTATGTAGGTATATTAATAATGATAAACTTATTGTGGTAGATTGGTAATATTACATTATAGTAATAAAGGCAAAATTGCTTTAACAATCACCTTAACACTCATTGCAAATGATGTAGGTACTGCAAATTAGGGTTTGGAAAAATTGGGACATGCCCACAATCAATGCTCACACCTAAAGATGAAGGTATTGATAATTGGTTAAATTTTTTTAAATAGGTATTTTTTGGGTATTTCCTATTTTTTTATACACTATATGCAAGTATTGTATTTGGTAAACAAGATGTACTTACACAACCTTAGATGATGAGGGAACAAGTTTTTGCATTATGGAATCAAAGGGGGTTACATAACATAGATTTACCTAGGTATTACAATTTGGGGTTGGGGCATGCATTTGGGATTTGACATAGGGTGATAGGGTACAATATTGTAAATTAAAAACTTTAACCTTCATCATTTAGACATTACAACCTAATGACTGCATAGGTTTAAATTTGATAAATAAAACAAACCTATACAATGAACCTTAAAATGTTAAGCTAAAACTTTTTAATGTAACAAAAAATGCCTACATTTACCTTAAATTAAATAAACACAAAAAAATTGGTTGCATAACTTTAATGGTGGAATTTAATAAATTTTTTACAACTAAATGCTAAACTTAATTATGGAATTATTTTTGCATAACCTAAATTGTGTACAGACTATCAACTTGTGTTTTAGACTTAATTTGAGGGGGGGGGGACCCCAACTAGTGGGAAGGTTTTTTATCATTCATACCTTTGTCATGGAGTCACCTTCATTATTTTCTCCTTTAATGAAAAAAAAAGAAAAATAGGAACCTCCTTAGATATATGTGTGTATGTGAATACATAAATTCACTAAATAAATATTCCATGAAAATAATATAAATGTCAAGAAAAAGGTTACCTTAAAACAATTAATGACAAAAAGGTGGGTTTAATTTCCTTCAACCTTAAACCCAATGTCCCCTTTATTTATTTGAAACATAAATTAAACAAAAGCTTAGTTAGGGTAATGTAACATGAACATGAGTTGGTTGTAATGTGGGTATTGCAATTTGAGACGCTTCATGGAAAACCCAACCATAAACAAGAGAAGATCAAAAGTTTGCAATACTCGCATAGACAAACTAGTTTATGCACCAAGGGGTCCTTTCATGAAAATGGGCAATGTAATTATATAAAAATATTAAATTACAAATTTTCCTTAAGGTTATTGTGTGGGTTTTTCATAATAAGGATAATGAAGGTATTGGTTAAATGTTTTAGCATTGCCACAAAATGTGCTAACCTGATTAGGTGAAGGTATTGCTCATTTAGTTTATAATACAAATGTAATCCATTCATAGTGGACGGGGGTATTGTGTGCCACATGGCATAAAATGATCCCAAAATCTACAAATCCCAAAAGTAGAGGTCAAAATTAAAACAAGTGCATTGATACAAAAATGTTTGAATAACCACAATAAAAAAAGGATGGTGACAAAAATATATCATAATCTATCATGGTTCGATACAAAAATGGTGTGTACATGCACTAAAGTTATATCTATAATTATTCCTCCTTCAAGGATGAACTAGAAGCAATGCCCATATTAATGTGATACTTTATTGTAGCTTTTACAACTTTTGCTACATGATGATAAATAAATAGTTGATGATGTTCAAACACAAGTTGAATTGCATATGCAATAAAAGCCTCCTTCAATGTGCCCCGAAACCTAACACATAAAAACAAAAAAACAAATTAGATTCCAATGTTAAGATGCAAACAATGTTAAAATAAAGTAAAATAAAAGTATGGAAATATATGGCCCATGAATAATTTTGGAATTGTGATACTTGGATATTGCATCCATTTTTTTGGCTCAATTGCATTTATTGGACTCTAATGTCCAATGTCAAGTGCCCCATGCAACTTTCAAAGGTTTTACATAACAATTTTGCTTGCCCGAATTGTTTCAACAAGGTTTTCATCCTTTTCGAAGTGTGCCCATGCATTTTGAAGGATGAACCCCACCCCCTATGCCAAAATCCCAATGATGCCCAACAAAGTCTTAGAAGCTAAACGTACCAATAAGGGCCGCCTAACCTATGGCATTTGTTGCTTTTGGGCTTGAAGTTCATCCCATTCTAATTCCCTTTTCTTTTTCACTTGATCAAGGGCCTTCTTCTCATTCCGCTTTTGCCTTACATGCAGGTTGCTCAAAATATGAGCATTCATAAAACAATGATCTTGTTGCTTAAGCCCCCAAGGACGAATAGATGAACACCTTGATTTTTCTGCTTGCATTTGAAAGGAATGTGTTCGCTCTAAGTGATAATGGAACAACCATTTGGCCACATAAAAACTAATGCATGCATCCACCTTGCAACACCATCTTGAGCCTTTGTCAACCCATTCACTATCCTCCATTGCATTTCCATGTTCATCTTGAATTGGAAGAGGAACCTCTTGAAGTGCAAGATTTGGTACAATTAATGAAGGTATTGTATTTGGGCCAGCCAACACACATGAAACAAAATGTAGGTGTTGCACTAAAGCAACATACATAGTGCAAAATTACACTTAAGCCAACCACCACAATGGCAAAAAAATTAAGGTATTGCATTAAATCAACATACATAATGGGGAATTACATCTCAGCCAGTCACCACAATGTCAACAATATGAAGGTATTACACTAAATCATAACCCTAAATAAAAAACGATGAAAGTATTGTGAACCAAAAACCAAGGTAGTATTATATTATGTGAAAGAAACGTGATTAGAAATGTTCAAATATTGCTAAAAGGAATTGACCAAAAAACACCCATCCTTATTCTTGCATGGAAAGTAAAGATGGGTTCTGATGTGGCCATATGCAAATTCAAAATGCACCTTTCATGACATACCCTGAAAAAACGGGGCTGCATATATGACAATTGCTTGTTTTTCAATTATATTTGGCACCTTTCCTACCTTTTGTGCATGTTTCCTGTAAGGAGCCATCCTAAAACAAAATTCCAAATTTTGTTTTAGAAAAATTAAAAGACCTTCAAAGGAAAAAAAATCATCAATTTTTTTTAAATAATTAAAATACCTACGCTTTTTTATTATAATTAAATAATATTATAATATTATTAAACTTAATTTTTCATTATAACTAGTTTTAAATTAATAGATATTACTATATTATTATACTTCATTAATTACTTATATTATTTATATTAAACATATTGATTATTTTAAATTATTTTAAAATTCAAAATTATTTTAAAATTATATTAATTACTAGATTGACACACCATCAAAAGAAGAAAAGAAGATGATGAGCTTGGTCAACTTGTTGTCATCTTCTCTAGGTGCACAGAAACAAAACAAAAAAAGACGATGATGAACGTCAGCTCATTATTGTTTTCTCTAGGTGCACAAAAACAAAACAAAAAAAGACAATGAACATTGGTTTGTCATCATCTTCTCTAGGTGCACAAAAACAAAACAAAAAAAACAATGAAGGTTGGTTCGTCATCATCTTCTCGGGGTGCAATTGAATTAAGGCTTCATTGGTTTCCCTCACAAAGCTAGACCCATGCCAGTGGATTTGCAAGGAATGTTCGGCAATAGAGTCAACTAGAATACACCATCTAGGGAATGAATTTTCCTTAGGTTAGGTTTGCATGTTCACCCTTTGTTTGATGGTAATAATCAAAGCCATAGTGAACAATAGCCTACCACAAACAATGAACAAAAGTTGCGAAAAGATAAGTGAGCTTCAAATAATGTGGTAATTACCAAGTTGGTCAATGGTGGCATGGTTTCACATGATCAATCAGAGGACCTTTTGAATTTTTTTTTCAAATAGGTATGGGTTCTTTTATGACTCTAAAGAAAAACCTTGGGAATTGTATAATAAAAAAACATTTAGAAAGTCTCTCCAAGTTGAATGCTTCCTTACCTCCCTCTTTCCAAATGCAGGGACATTGAAGTCTTTAACGTTAGGACTATGAATTAATTCCAAACTTAGAAGGCATTTTAAATCGACACAATGGTCAAAGCTTTTTCTAAAATTGGTTATAAAGAAACAAAACAAAAAAAAAGTCATTTTCTTTGGGTACACATAAACAAAACAAAAAAAGACGACGATGAGCACCAACTCATGGTTGTCTTTTCTAGGTGCACAAAGACCAAAAAAAAAAAGATGACAATGAGCACTAGCTTGTCATTGTCTTCTTTGGGTGCATAGAGACAAAACAAAAAAAGACGACAATGATGAGTGCCAGCTCGTCGTTGTCTTCTCTGGGTGCACATAAACAAAACACAAAAAGAGAATGACAAGCTTCCACTCGTCGTCATCTTCTCTAGGAGCACACAAATAAAAAGAAAAAAGACGACAATGAATATCAACTTGTCATCACCTTCTAGAATTAATGAACAAAGCATCAAAAGATGATGATGAATCGAGGGCTTGTCATCATCTTTTGTAGGTACTAAAAAAAAAACTAACAACAATGAGCCTTCGGCTCATCATTGTCATCTGCACCTAATGAAGAAATACAATAAGATGACAACAAGTTGGGGGTTTATCATCATCTTCTGATCATGACACAAAAGAAATCAGAAGATGATGAGTTAGCTCGTCGTCATCTTCTATAAACACAACAAATTAACAACTTATAAAAAAAATTAGGAGAAAAATGTACCTACACTCCAACAAATATGATTGGTCTTGTGCTCAAGCAACGATTATTTTAGCAAGATTGGTTTAAACGTTAATGAACTTTGAAAGCAAGCAAATCAAAGGTCTCATAAACCTAAATCCAAACTAAAAATGCAGATAAACTTTAAGTGCAGAAAAAAAATGTAGAAGACATACCTTGTTTTGGTGTCTTCTTGAAGATGTTGCACATTCCGTTTGTTCACACCTTGAAGTTGCAGCAACTCCTAGTTCTTTCTTGAACATCAATGATGGCGATGGGTGATGGCACCATTGTAGCAATGACAATGACAACAAAAAGAAGGAGAGTTTTGAAAAAAAATCCATAACATAGGTATAAGAGTGGGGTAGGTGGGAATTTTTTTTGGAATTGGGTAATTGAGTGAGCGAAATATGTCCGTGGGTGAAAAAAAAAAACTCTTGAAGGGTGGGCCCAAAAAAAAAGTGTGATTCAACTTCTATGACTGCACCAAGTTGGGTAATTGGGTGAACACTAATTCATCCGAAACAAAATTGGTGCAGTCATGGGGGCTAGGTCATTTAGGCCTAGATTGCAATGAGGTGTCTAGCTCATGCATAGAGGTAGTTGGCTATCTACAATTGGTCAGTCATGTGACATTTAGTTAATTCTTGGAAATTTGTTGAGTAGTTAAATAAACTGCTCATGTGGTAGGTGGTTGATTTTTCGTTGATTTATCTCATCGTATTTATTAACTAAGTTGTAAAAACTTGTCATGCTTATGTTTAATACATCCAAAATCTTTTTTTTAATGGTCTAATGCCTAGTAGAACACAAGTTTGTGCTATTTTAATCCTAATGCATAGTGTTAGAAGTGACTAGTAAAGTTTGATCAAACTTGTTCATTCTTGTTTTTGGTCAAGTTTTGTTGTTGTAGTTTGGTGTACTAAATGGATCCCTTAGCAAGTCAACATGTTATGGGCCCACAAGGACTCGCATTTGTAATCACTAAGTTTGTAGGAAAAAACTTCCATTTTTGAAAATTTGAGATACAAATCTTACTAGAAGACAAAAAGTTTTGGAACATTGTGTTAAGAATTGAAGTCAAACCAATAAGAAAATTTGCAAAATGGGAGAAGAGCGATAGGAAGGCTAGGACCATCATCATCATGGGGTTGCATGATTCCTTATTCCAAAATGTCAAAGGAGCAAAAATAACAAAAGAGACATGGGATTATTTGTTAAAGGTCTATGAGACTAAAGGTTTAGCAAACAAACCTTTCTTTAGATATCAACTTTATGCATCAAAATGAATCCCACAAATAGCATGTTAAATCACATTAACAAAATAAAATCTATGGCCTAGTAGCTTGAAGTTATTGAAGAAAAGTTTGAGAAAAGTTATGTTGTAATGGTCTTGTTGTGTAATTTACTAATCTTATAGCAATATAATAGGAGCATTAGAGTCATGGGCAGATGGTGACCTTACCATTGAATTTGTAACAACAAAACTTCTCCATGAAAAGGGTTTGGGTCTTGGGTGGGTTCTTCCACCATGGTCTCTTGGACTACCTTGCGGGACTTCTTTGGTGCCATTGGAACTCCCCAATGAGTAGATCGAGCTCTCCCCGAGCTCTGATACCAAATGTCGCGCTCCCAAGTTCCTTGTGGACCCATTTGAGGGTCCAAGTATGCGGCGATGCGGAAGCGGTTGGAACTTGGGGCACGATCCTGACTTCTAGCACTAGAAAGGGGTGAGAAGGGCGTGCTAGAAGCCCCGGGAATGACTAGAAAGAGTGGACAAGCTTGACTCACTCACACGGACCTTCCATGAACCACTCTAAGTGGTTAATCCAAAGTTGTAGCACCTTTGGTGCTAGGAAGAGCCACGGCCCGGACCTTGGGGAAACCATCACCTTCCCCTTTAGAACTCATCATGGAACCTTTTTGGTGTTGGGACAAGCCATGGGTGAACTCGGACTCACTTTGAACACACACACACTCCGGGCTCGGGAGTAAGCCACCACCTCACTCCCTTGGTGGGGAAGCCAGCATCTTCCCCCCCTTGGGGTAGCCAACCACTTCCCCCTTATAGTATACTCTGTGACTCGTCGCGGGGGTGGCATCCAAATGGCCATTTTGTCCCGGGACTCCCGGGACTCCCGCGTGGGAGTCTCGAA
>Ga0116231_10008993_pt1 | contig 17194 bp, 11 predicted proteins | sample S1TSphgellanicum_2_FD_89695 | JGI IMG/M metagenome (GOLD analysis project Ga0116231, IMG submission 89695) | Host-associated microbial communities from peat moss isolated from Minnesota, USA - S1T2_Fd - Sphagnum magellanicum MG | ecosystem: Host-associated > Plants > Peat moss > Unclassified...
AAATACAATAGAAAGTTTTGGCATTAAAGATGTTTCACCATTTGTCTCCAAGGTTCTACAAGACTTGACCAACATCTTGCCAAAACAAAGCACAACAATTCATGGCAGAAAAGAGGATGGTAGGGTAATGTTTCATGAACTCTTACCACATTCATCAATAGGTGAAACATTCATTCCAATTGGTATAAACACAAGAAATCATGACAAGCTATCCAATGTCGCATGTGAGTATGTTTCAACAAACTAGTGATAATTCTTGAACACTTGCACATGGAGCAATGAACACACCCATTTCAACTATTAAATCATGTGATCATTTACCAAAACCCAGTTTATTGGCCCAAATGCCCCCACAATGCATACATTGGCTAATTTCATTTACAAATTTGGTGTATGATGCGTATGTGGGGTTTCTATAATAAAAAGTTTCACCTTAAAAAGTGAGGGTGCCAATATATATTATGTAGGTGATGGTCATTGTTCCTTTTTAGGAATTTTTATTTGTAATAAAAATAACTATCATCCCTAAGAATATTTAGCCAAATTTGGCTAGAAACCAAATATGAAGTACAAATCTTTAACCATTTAAAAAATATTCTTGGCTACACACTAAAAATCAAATATTAGAATGGTGATTTTTATTAAGTTTTTTCTTCACTTACGGTCTTTGAAAACCTCCAATATTTATCTATGAAAGAAAATAGTTTATTTGATTTGTTTGTCACATTGAAATCCCCCAAACCATGGTGCATCTTGTCATGCTCTTGGTGTCGTTGGCAAGTTTTCAATGAATAAAGGTGTATCAAGTTGGTTTCATAATGTTTCAACTTATAGTGAAGACATTATTGAAAACAAATTTTTCATTGAAAATTCATTTAAGTAAAAAATATTATAATGGAATTTGGGCACACTCTTGGTATTGTTAGAAAACTTTCAATTCATAGGATTTAATGAAGGTGTTTGGATTTGCAAAAATTCAATGGCATTTGCGAAAATATTGAATTTTGAGTAGTTTTTTTGTTGGAAATTCAATTAAGTTACCAAAAAAATGGTTTTGGAAGGAAGAAATGGGTAACCAATTCACATTTAGGCCAATGACATAGGCTACATCGATACATTTGAATTGTATTTTTTCATCAAGGGTCAATGTGGAAGAAGTAATGGCAAAAAATTTCACAAAATTTAGGTATGAAAAATAAGACTACCTTAGGAAGGGGAATGGAACCTTGGGACTTAAGAGTAACATATTTCAATGTTACTAAAATTTTGCATTCATTTTACATGTAGAGGGTGTCAACGGCATTGTAGCGTGCGTAGACAAACTTTATTTTGAGGTGTGTTATTATTATAGGTGAAGGTTTGTCTAAGCTCGACATTTTTTTAGGTGTTCCTCCCCTCTCCTTATTTAATATGTTTTTTGCAATTAGGGGGGGAGGGTTCAAATACTTGATTTCTTCTTGTTCCCCTCGCGATTTACCCTCTTTGGAGTATTCTTAGTTTGCCAGGACTTGGGTCCTTCCATCTTGTATCTTTTTCTCCCCCTTTGTTGGGTTCTTTGTTTTATTGATAATTGGTAAGTTTTCATCATTTTTGAATTCTTTCACATGATGTAATAGTGATCCTAAAGGTGCAACCTATTAAAAATTTCTATAATCTTTTATGTCATGCAATCTTGCATATGTTAATTTCAAGTTTCAACTTAGAAAAGATGGAACCATTATTACTATTTTCTCAAGCCTTTTGCTTGGAAAGCAAGGATATTGTGAATCTAGAGTAGAGACAAAGTTTATTGTGACATATGTATCACGTCTTTTGCAAGAAAAGCAAAGCTATTTTGAATCCAGAAAGATACTCAATTATGAAGTGTCATCGGTGTATGGAAAGTCACTAGGATGATCATCAATTAAGATGTAACATATAAAATCATCAATTAAAATCCAATATAATGATCATCAATATGAAATTGTGTCAAACAATGTAACAAAGGGATCTAAGGCCATTGGAAAGGTTAAGAACATTATATGATTGTGACCTTTGGATGCAAGAAGGTCATCATAAGAGGGAATACTTATGTTGACCTTCTATTGCACCAAAGAATCATCTGTTAAGTTTTTTTATTTTCACAAAAAAATATTTTCATCACCATTTTTGGTCTTCATCCTTTATGGACCAATTTTCTAATCCACTTGATATGGCATCTATCAACAATCATATAACTTAAATTTAATGACAAAAATTCAAGTAACATTGTGGGCAAGTGTGGATTTTTTGGCCCGTGAAAGCTTCTATGACAACCATTCCATGAATGCACTACCTAACATACTCAACTCACAATGGGAATACTTTGTTACAAGTCATGGTTACAGTGGTTGTTCACAATAATACTCTATTGATGGTTCTAATAATAAGTAACTAATGTTATCTTCTTTTTGGTAAGTTGTCTAATGAAGGTCCCTTGTGAATATCATTAAACATCTTAACAAGATCATGTTAGATTTTGTTTCTCCCAGACTTTGAAATCATTGCCATGACTTAGTAACTCAAACTTCAAACAATAGTTCTAATAAATCATCCACACAAGGTCACCGCCCACATTAATTAGGCATTTTCAAAAATTCAACTCCATGATTCTTAGCCCATACTTCAAATGAATAAATTATTCAACCTCTCTCTATACACAAAATTCTAACAATCCAATATAAAATAGTTGATGTTTTTGAGACTTTCAAATGGTTAGGATCTTGCTCCACCTTGAAGAGTTTTGATAATATCTAGCCCAATTAAGAAAGGAATATTTTTTCCTAATGCCCAAGTTTCGGCTACCTCCAATGGTAGTGCTCCAAAATTGTCACCATCCTTGTATAACATGACAAATCCAACTTGAAAGCAAACCACACAAAATTTCACCCACCCACATGAAGAAAATCTTACACAACTATTAACATTCAACATACTTGAACAATTGTTATTGTTGTTGTTTCCAATCGTGTATCCACTAACAAACATGCATAAAAGTATTTTTCATTGCATCCTCCACATTCAGTCAAGGTTTAGGGTCCTAAAACATTTATAAGTTTAGGTGATGTTTGTAAATTAGTACAATTTAGATCAAATTTGTAAGTTCTTGTGGAATGTGAAAAGGCCCAACCAAGTTCATTATGAAATGACCCCATTTGTCTTATTCAATTCAAAAGAAATTAAATTCAGTAAACACCATCAACAAGCCCATGAAACAACTAAACAACATTACTATGATATCAAAAAGGGGACTATGTCAGCTTAGCAACTTTGGAATGCTTGAGGTTTTATAGAAAGGATTTTGACATACTAGAATAAAAATAATGTTTGCCAATTTTGGGAGAGCCATTGAAAGTTCAATGTGTCCATTCCACACTTGTAAACCACCCACATTCTCAATGCACAAAAAGATGTGGCCTAGGGTATGAAACTCCTCACCAAACAGCCTAACTGCTTATTATCTATCAACCTCATTTTTGAGGTTCATAACCTCCTGCCAAAGCTCTAAAAGCTAACAACATGTGAAACTACTTTCCACATCATGAACACCAATTTTCAAGCTCATGTGATCAAGCAAAAATCCCACTGAGCATGAGCCTTGGCACATCTACTCCTTCTCTTTTCCCATGTGTTGCAATATTGGATACTTCTCCATTAAATTTGTAGCACCTAATACATGTCAAAGCATAACACCCTTTGATTAGTTGAAGTGCATGTCCATAGCTTTGCTTCACGAACATATGTGCAATTTTTTCAAGTATCTTGTTTAAACTAATGTTATTCAAGGGGGTCATAATTTCTAGCTTCCAAATACTAGTTATGTTTTCCTTGCTTGCCACAATTGGTTGGAATCAATGACTAAAATCCTCAAAGTAATGTTTGGCTAGGGTTTCTTTCAAACATTGACATAGTACAAGGTCAATCAATCAAGGTTCCTATGAATGGATACTTATCTTGCATTATTTTTTTGTGTTTTGTAAGCTTGTTTATAGATTCTTAGGTTTGACACATTTAGTGCCAAAACCTTAATGTCTTTCAATTGGGTACATAACTAAAATAGTGTTGTTATAGCAACTCCTCATTAGACAAGCCAAACAGAGCTACAAGAACCCTAGCTGGAGACCTACTTTAGAAGTTTTGCTAGAAACCAAGCTACCAATTATTTCTCAAGAAGCTCAAAAAGTGGAAATGATGGGAGTTTGCTAAAAATAAAAGAAAAAGAGTTGTGGGTGGTTAGTGGATACCTATCCAATGAAGGAAAAACCAAAGGTAGAAGTGATTTCATGAGCCACATGGATGTACAACTCCCCTTCTATTTTAGTCCTTGAAGTTTTCACAAAAAGAAGAAAAAGAGAAGTTGTTGGGAAGAAAAAGGTCAATTTCAGCGTTCTTGGATTTTAAGTCCAAAATTATAATGCACTGGCCTTTCCTTGGGGCGTTTAAAGTTCCACTCAAAGCTTGCTCCTCCATACTTCCTGTTTGAATTATAATGTTCAAATCAAACCTTAGTCCTCTTTATTAAATATTTAATAGAAGAAACAATTCTTGAAAGACAAATTCTAGAGGTTGTTTTAGTCAGGAACTCCTTTTACACAGAAAATTTAGGTAAGCTGATGGATAAGCTTATCATTCACATCCTTTTCCTCGTAGCATTGAAGCTAAATATAGTCGACATAGAAAGAAAACAAATGATGCAATTCATGTGGGACAACAAATCAATTCAACAATGATCAATGCTTCCCAAATGGAAATCATCATCTTCTTCCCAAATGAAGATTACATTATTAATAGCAATGTGGAATGCCATTGCTACGACATCACTAAAACAAAACAATTTTAGTGTATTGGATTGACCAAAAGTTTGCACCTTTTGTGGTTGTTCATGCTTGGTGTTTCCTTGTCTTCCGAACCACAATGAACCAGCACCCATTAGTGCACCGTGAAGGATGAATGATAAGTGGTCAAGAAACTATTTTTTGTTGGGTCTCAGTTCCCCAGTTAACCATGGTGGTTACCTTAGTTTGTTTTTCCCCTACCTACCTACTAACAACCCACAAGTAGGTTGTTAATAGGTAGGTAGTAAAAACAGCCTTTACATATGTATAATCAAGGTGTCACAAACATGTTGGCCCTACCAATAGATAAAATGTTGTACATGTGCATTTATGTATATATGCAAATGCATATTTTATTGTGCACATGATTTATTTGTAGGTGTTTATGTGTATGTGCATATATGTGTAATAACATTAAGATTATTATAGTTGCAATATTGAAGCATGTACGTGATTATAATTTATTACAATCACATAATAGATTTTACAACTTTTAACTATTTGTAAAGTTAACATAATTACAATTTTATATTTTCAAATTATACTACAAATTTTATAATATTGATGTTGATATCAGAAAATATATTTATATAAGTTTTTTTCTATGAACTTTTGTCAATCAAAAGAGAATTTATAATAATTTGTTATATTCAACTATTGATAGAATTTTTGTACTAATTGTAAATTTATTTATTTTTGTGATTTAGAGCTTTTCTTATTTGTGGTTCATAATACTTTAAGGTTAATATAGAATTTTCAATTCAAATTAAAATTTTGAATTAAAATTTACCTTTTAAGTTTAAATTTGGGTTATAATTAAAAATGAACAATATAATTATTTTTTCGATGACAATGTCATCTATCAAGTCTTATGATATTAGGATTTTGAGATATAATTTAATATAATTTAATGTTAGAGTTATGTAATAAAAACTTCCATTGAATTCTAAGCATTCCATTGATCACAAAAATATGAAATGGTTTCGATCTTTAAAATTTCACAAAACAAAAAATGTATAAATAATCACAAAAAGATTAATAACTCAAAACCCTAGAAACCCATCAATTCACCACTAGCCAAAAACATTCCCATTATTTAATGCAAGATCCAAAATTCCACAATCCAAAATCCATATATCCTCATTACTAGGTCCCATTTTGATCAACATCACTTTTAAATATGATGGCGACCAATTTTTTTTAAAACTTTAAAAACTTGAAAACGACCATCAAGAAATATTTGGTATTGATGTAAATGGCTAAAGCTTGGTTTAAGATCCACCTACATAAAACAACATTTCCACTCAATGCAAGAAGATAAGTTGTTCCACATCCTCCACCAAAACTACAATGACTACAAACTTCACTATGCATTGATAATCTCGGGTATATTTTCTACAAGTTTGAAATGGGTCACAATTTGCCTCACTACCTAAAATTTCAAGAAGAGTAGTTTGTTTAGTGTAGCAACTTTGCAACCACCTCCCAATCCTCGTTGTGTTTTTAGTGGGTCATCCTTAAGATGGTAAAGGTTGATGGTGGCTCCCTATTCATGTCTCCTCCACTAATAGCAAGATTGTACACTGGAAGTTTAGTTCTTTGTACCTCTTCTAGCATTGTGTCCTTGAAAGCCTTATCATCAACATTCTCCTCCACACACATGGTGGTGTTTATAGAAACATTTGCCTTTTCAAGCAACTTCCTCTACATATGGTTACTATTTTCATCCTTTAATTGAGAGCATGTTTGGAAGCTTAGATCTCTAGCCACCAGCACTTTCAATGGTTGTGCCTCTAGATTGGCGTCAATTTTACCCAATACCAAATTAGAGCTAGAAATAAAACTATTGATTTTAGGTATGCCCCCATCATTAGACTCAACACCAATAGTTATTTCTGCAAATGATTGCAAACTTGGACCTTGTCCAATGAAGGGGTTTTCAACAACAACAATTGAACACTTTATTACCTGCATCATTTACTACCTTGTGGGTTTTGTTTCTTGGGAGAAGAGGACCATCCATTATTGTGTCCATAACAAAATTGTTCCCTTCCATATTTTATTGCCCTTCCACTATTTATTGATGATTTGATTAAATGTCATTTTCTTCCAAGATTTTAGAAGTTTCGTTCCTTTTCATTGCAACCAATTTTGCCGCACAACACATTGGATTGTCCACAATACCCACTCCCTCAAAACCATCTCCCTCAACAGATGTGGTGGTCTCAAAGGCTATGGTTGACACCATAAAATCTTCAACATTTTTTTAAGTTGATGATGGAGGTGGAGATTCTTCACCACTCACTTTGATTTGATGGCCCGAGTCAAGCTTGCATTCTAACTTGGTCAATGTGTTGCCAAATCCACCAACCACTTAACCATTCATTAAACCTTCAAGATCAAATGTGCATGACCCACCAAGTATAAGAGGTCTTTCCTCTTGTCATGTTTGATGTACAACAGACACCTCCTCTAGTGCTAAAGTTGTTGCTACAATGGTAGTAGCAATGGGATTATCAATATCTACACTATCCTAGAGGGGTGAATTAGATAATCCACCTTTAATTGTGAACTTATTACTATTGCAATAGGAATTGATATAGATTTTGTTAGTATTGGAAACATTTCAGTCTAAATCAAATCCATGCAAGAGAATTTGTGTTACAACATGTTCATGCTCCTCAACTTGTCCTGAAGGATATATGTTCATGATTGATGATGTAGCATGATGTTCGTGTGAAACCTCAACCAATATGCTACCAAGGACATTGTACTGATGTGGTGGCTTATGGCTAAGGTTTACTTTTGCCAAAAAAAGAATAGGAGCAAGATGATTATGTAAATGACCACTCTCATTATGAAAAGCCTCAAGTTCATTCTTTACCCTAGTGTGGGACCAAAATTCTTCCTCAATTCTTGGGTGGACAACATGATGGGTAGCATTGTTCATGTGTGGTTGCATGACTTGGTCTATTGAAAAAGGAGGAGGATGGCCATACTAAGAAGAGCCTGAGAGTCTTTGGGGAGGAGGCTTCCTTGTCAAACTATGGCTCACATGTAAGATTGGGGGAGTAGCATGGTGGTGGGTTTGCAAAGGCATTGTTGATTTATTAAAAGTCTTCAATGTCTGACTTGAGTTTTGTTGTAAGATTCGTTGTTGGTGAGGATGATGACCTTGATGCTGCTACTACATTTGTGGTGGTTCTATCAATGCAACAGTTCAGGATGTTGTTGGTTCTTGCATATTGGCTTGCATTCACTAATGATCGAGTGCCAAATTTGGTCATTCCATACTCCCACCCATGGCCTAAACTCATTTCCGCCGACATAAAATTCCTCATGCACTTACAGGGATTCTAAAAAGAAAAGGAAAAATTCTTCATGATAGGATGGATGCTCTTGCAGGAGCCATTGATTTTTTACCTACTAAGGAATCAGTATGTCAAAGTTGGGAAGTGCTAAACTTGTCATTTTTGGAATCTACATGGAAAAGTCAAACATTTCATAAGCATCAAGCATTTGATCATAGTCCAAACCTTGGCATCAAAATATACTTGGCACCTTCTTCATTCGAAATATGTTCCAAATCTATATTGCAAAATAATTGTTGCATCAAAAACTAAAAACTACGATTTTAATTTTGTAGGAAGTGATGAGGTTGTTTATACTATATAATTGAACATGTTCTCAATTACAATTAGTTGATGTGGCATGGGTGGATAAACTTCAATTGCTTATGTGTCATATCATTTATCCTTGTCTTATAACGTCAAATTATTTAGATTAAGACAGCCTAATGGATCACTTTTTGCCAAGTCATCAAATCATGAAAAAATGAAATGGTTTCTTGTCCAAAAATATTTTAAACTTCTTGAATTGGATGATGCCACATAGCCAAGATGTATGCATCCATGTGTTACAATTGTCTACATCTTTACCATTCAAGTTGAAGGGTCAACTCAAATGTGGTCAACATTAGTTGAAATAAAATAAATTATAACTGAGTTACAATCAAAATATTTCATCCCTAAAACCAAACATTGGATTGTACAAGTGAATATGTTATAATCATGTCCAACATGTGAATATATAATTACAACTAGAAAATTTGAAAGCAATTTGACTACAAAAGTTGAAAATAAAAAAAAATTGATTACAGAATTGGGTGGTACATTTTGAAGTACAATTGAGTTGGTGAATGTTTAATCATAACATAGTTAACAAAAAAAAACACATAATAACAAATTATGTTTTGAATTTAGGCTCATGGAACACATCTACCACTAAAACTAATACTTAACATTCTACCTAATAGTAATGCACTCATGGTTGCATAGTTTGATGGTGCTTAATACATCTTAAAGGCACTCTTGGACCAAAACATTTGTTTCATTTACAACAAACAAACGTACATTCACACTTAAGACCTCTTTAAAAATTATTGAATTTAATTTGTCTTCAATTGGAGCACCATTGGGAAGAGATCAAGATCTAGGACCCCACAAATTGTCCCTATTGCCACCATTTGTGTCTTATCATTAAGACCCAACAACAACATTTCCTTGCATTTGCAAAACTAGGCCCCCACCAATGCACATATCTAATGAACATTAGGAATTACAAAATGGACCCTAGCCTTTTTAAACTTTGGCCCAATGTAATTCACTTTTACAAAACACCAATAACCACAATACATACCTTTGTCAAAGTTGGTGTTTGAAGAATCACATCAAATTTCTTTGGGCATTGTGTTGTTACCTTTTTGAACTAAGTTTCTTGCCTTTACCATAATTACACAAGGAGCTACTTTCATTAGTTTGTTAGTCTTACCTAGACATGCACCTTGAAAAATCATACTTGAAATTTCAAAAATCAAATTTGAATTATGACTTGATTTCAACTCCAATGAGTGTGATTCATAATTTGAATTTTCCATCAACACATTTCCACCAATATTTCATTCATTCAATTTGGAAATCACATCTTTGAAGATGGATGAATGTTACCATAGTAGTTAAAATTTTGACTTACTTACCTAAATGATATTGACCCACCTAGATAACCTACTTTAACTACCTATTGATTAAGCTATTGACCTACATAGGTAGCTAACTACTTAACATACTTGACTAATATATTTATCCTACCTAAGTATCCTTAGTTAATAGGTAGCTAGGTAGGCTACATATTACGTAAGTTCCTATTAGGTACCTAGGTGCAATCATACTCAAACAAGCCAAAAATCATGTTAGATGATCGAAAAACTATCAAAATTTTCAAACATATTTATGTAATGCCACTTCAATTTCATGTTGATCAAAGAAATTAATGCTAAATGATTTATATGAATGTTGAAGAATTCAAAATATAATTATTGAATTTTGGTTGTAGTAAAGGATTGTTGAACTTTAACACCCCAAAATCAATTTTATAAAACACCATGTTAAAAATTATTTTAATGAAATTTTTTTGATGGGAATTTTTTTTTCAAATGATGATAACCTACCATTCACATATGAAAAACACTCATAATTAAAAAATTGTGGTACTTGAAATTTTTTAAAATTCAAAATATAATTTCAGATATTTCCAATTCCAATTATCATTTTATAAATGTAAATGGGGCATAATGTGTATGACATATGAACAATATTTTGGCTTATGAGACAAAAAAATAAAGCTTAAAATAGTTATCATATTTAGCATGATTTGAAATTATGATCATTTTTCAAAACAAAACATATAATTTGGTAGAATTTGTACATTTAAAAAAATTATATTTATTCAAAAAGAGTTTTTAAAAGTAATGTAATTAATTGGGGAAATTTTTGATATTTTAACATGTTGCAAAAAAAATTCTTTCAAAAATTCCTTTTAATGAAAAAATCAAAATGTTCAAAAAGGGCCCATTTGTGGTTGAGTCCTTCGTCACGATTGGTTCATTTGATTATGATTGCACCCACCTAACCACCATTTAAAATCCAAATGCTTAGTCATGTAGCCCTCCTCATAGATTAGGTTAGTTACCTATTAGGGCTATTAGGACTAGGTAACTATTAGGTAGCTATTAAGGCTAGCTATTTAAGTAGCCTTAATATGTAGCTTGCCTAGTTACTTATTATTGCTACCTATATAATTAATCTACAAATTATCCTAATCAAAATTAAGTGGTAAGAAAGTTAAACATAAACCCATCCAATGAACATTGTTAAACATAAATGTAAGAATTTTTATCCATAGATTTATTTTGAAGTCAATTGCATTATTTATTGCATTCTTTTTTATTCCATATAAATATATTACAATTAAAACAAGCAACCTAGTGATTTTAAAAGACTAAAAATGACATTTAATAGTATCAATCAAGATGTTCTTAGATATTTTTATTTGCTCAATATGACATTCTTTTAATTGTAAGCATACAAATTATGATTGTAATGTGATAATTATCATAAAAACCCAAAGTTGTCTTATGTAATCATGTGCTTATTAAACAATCATTTTTTGTACCCCAACCATGAATGGACCTTAATGTTTAATTGCATCTTCATGTTTCAAGCTCTATATTTAAAATAATGAACTACTAGATGAATTGTTTAGTTTCTTGATGCTTTCAAAACATGTGCAAAGATCTAGAGCGGCAGGTTTAGTTCAAACACTGTAACACATCAAGGTTGTATGGACTAAACATAGGATTTATATTTAGTATATGAAAATATACTTAACTTTTAATTAGTGAATCAAGTTGAACAAGTTGCTTATAACATAGTCAAATGTGACACCAATTTGAAAAACCATATGTTTTTAAGAATATCCCCTCAAGCTTGTAAAATTCATCTTAAAAAGAATGGATTCTAGATTGAATAATTGATTGATGACATTTGTTTAATAGACAATTGATAGTTTATGAGTAATTTTTCAATTTTATTATTTAAAATCATAAAAACAACCAATAGAAACCTTACACATGTATGTAATGACATGTATTATTATTATTATTTTGGACTAATATGTGTATGCGATGACATGAATTATGCATATATTTAATAAAACTATTTATTTATTAAATATGACTGATTTTTTGACCAATATGTGTTGACAATTTCAACATCAATAGTTTAAAATGCTTGTTTCTCATAATTTACATGGTCTACAATGATCAATGTAATTTTGGTTATAATGAACATTATACATTGATAAGTCTCAAAGCAATTTTTTAAATGTCTTTTACACAATCTTTATTTGTAAAAACATTATGTCATTTTCCCTTTGAAACTAGTGTAAATTTTAATTGTTTAGTGCACATTAGACTATATATGATTTATAATATTAGTTTTCACATGGTTATATAGGATTGTACTACAATGTTGCATTATTCACACAAGCCTAATCATAATAGCTTATTTACATTTTGCATAAACAAGTATCAATGTACATTGAACTTTGCAAAGCTTACCAATGAACCCTAAGTTAATACTACCACAAAAATTGATCCCATTGAAAATAATGCATACATGAATGTAAACATCACTTTGAAAACATCACTAAATCAAGATTGTAAAAAATCACTATAACAAATTTCTACTTTAAACAACAACATTGTCCAAGTCCAAAAGTGGAATACAATCCAAGTAGTATATAACCTATACACATATGTACCATCTATAATCATGACCCAAAGAACATGCAAAATCTAAACAAGTTTCATATCTTCCTTTCTTTACATAGAAGATGGCTTGTGCATGAACATGAAACCTAAGCTTGGAGCTTTGAGCTTGGAATTTAAAGTTTAATGTGATTTTAATTCACCTACATGGACAAATATGTCCGTAGATGAATGATTTCACATGGATGAATTTTATTTACGATTTTGATTAAATAAATAAATCATTAGATGAAATTCATCAATGATTGGAATATAAATAAAACTATTTATTTCCATCCTCCTTTGTTGTCTAAATATTAATATTTCAACTTGAATGTCATTTAATAATGATGCATAATGAAATTGTAATAGTAGGGGAAAATATGATGGTGGGACCAAAATGATTTTAAAGATTGTTTTTAAGAGATTATTTTCATGAACAATGTTAAGCAATTTGAGAAATGTTATCATGGAATGAGTGTCACCCCCGGGCCCAATTGTTGTCAACAACATTATATATTTATTTCATGAAAAAATCGAGTGCCTTGAAAACGAATAATTATTAAAAAAACCCCATTGTCATCTATGATAGTAGATTGTTTGAATTTTTATTTATTAAGGTGCTTAAAACTATATTTTAATTTATATAAAAAATCCATTATTACTAATGACATTGGGTAAATAAAATCATGTCTAAAAAAAAGTGTGCTCACGTTAAAAGTCAAAAATAGGTGAAAGGACAAGGTCTAATTACATCATTTTCAAAAATCTAAAAATTCAAAATTAATTATTGTCAACAACATTGGTGAAATTTGAAGAAAGTCATGGCACCCTTGATGAAGAATGAAAAGAAAAAACCCCATTGTTGCCAACGATAATTATATGTAGGTTTGAAAGAAGTTGTGGCACCTTTAATGGAGGGGGGGGGGGGAACCCAGTGTTGTTCATGACACTAAGTTAGTTTGCCCAAAAAATAAAACAAACAAACATCTATATATATATAAACAACAATGACCATGGGGTGGATGTTAACATAGTATTGGTAACATAATTACAACATTTTTAATATTATGACATTTAAAACCATAGCCATGAATTAATACATCTATAATGGAATTTACATTATATTTTTCAACAAATGTCATATCATATATAATTAAATTTTTTTTAATGAAGTTCTACTTAATTGAAATTATGGGGAAAAAATTATCCATAAAAATTTAATGATAAAAATAAAACATTCATTTATAATTTTGATTTAAGTTCTATTTATTAAAAACATGTACTAAATGTAATTTTTTTTCCATCCATACATTAGATGAATGAAAAAATCATTCATCCATAATGAGGATGAATGCTTACATTTAGCCCCATGTTTGCTTCTAGGTTTACTACTACAACATTCATTTTGCGGTTAAATTATTGGGTTTTACTTGCATGTGTATAGAGGAAAAAACATTTTATCATCCCAAGTTCCAACTTTAGGCTCTAGGCTCATGAAGTAGCTTGTTTCTCTTTACATACTAAGGAGCTTTTGCAATATTCACTTATACTTGAGGGGGTTCCTCATTGTCGTTTGGATATTGCAATTTAGTTATTCCTTGAAATACCTTACTTAACATAGTAGAATGGCACCAATTTGATATAAAATCCCCATGGAATTTCTCTTTTAGATTTTCAAAATTCAAAACCCACATTCACATGATATATATTATCCTAAAGGCGAACATTTAAGCCCATTTTAATTTGACACAACTCAAAAAACTATGTTACATGTCATCAAGTTATGTGTATCATTTATGTTATTCCCAAAAGCCCTTTGAAACTTCAAAAACCAACATGAATGATGAAATAATTATGTGGGAAAAACCTTTTTCAAAATAGGTCCAAGATTGAAAATGTCATATTCTTTCAATTCCTTTTGTATTTTGGTCTTCTTGTTAAGAGATGTGGATACTTCCACTTCACGCTTCTAACCATCAGAATACAACTCCAACCATTTAAAAAAATAACCATGGGTTTTCTTGGTTGGTCTTCCATTATCAATGCACATATGAATGGACTTTGCAAATAACATATTAACTTCCATTCACATCCTCCCACTACTACAAAATGTGGGTGTAATTCATTAGTCCCCGTTCATTATACCAATGAATTCACTAGTTAATTTCCAATTAATCCCCATTTAACAAGACAAGTGAAGTCACTCAAAATCTAGTGAAATCATTTGGTGTTGAGGGACACCTTCGTTATATTATTTTCCCTTTTCGGCCTTAGATCCTCTTTTCTTCCCATCACCTTCAATTCTACAATTGTTAATTAATAGCCCATTTTTTATAATAATAATCAAAGATGGATTGATTCCCTAAAACATGTAATTTATAGAGTGTTGCATCAAATGTAACATGCATTAATCAAGTTTGTATGTGGTACAAGTTGTGAAAACAAACTTTAAAGTGTGTTTACTTCAACATAGTTAACACGGTTGTCATTATTCACATGGTTGTGTGGCGGACGACAACATTTTCCATGGGGTTCATTCATTTGAATGTTCATCCATGACTTGTAATGAACTTGTAACTAACTTTTAGTTTAATGTCAATATTTCATTCTCCATTACTTTCTAGTTAAGTTGTAGTTCAATCTTAAACTCATTTTCAGTTAACTTTTAATTCACTTCCAATTAATTCTTTGTTAATTTTCAATTAAGTTTAAGTGAAGTCCGAGTTAAATTTTAATTAAGTCTGAGTTAACTCCTAGTTAAGTCATAATTAGCTCCCAGTTAATCTTAATCAACTTTGAATTAAGTCCTCATTAACATTCACTTAAGTTTCAATTAACTCATAGTCGACTTTTAGTTAGGAAGGTTCTCAAGAAGTTTCTTTACTTGATGCACACATAAAAACCTTCTTAGAAGTTTCCTTGAGCTAGGTCCCCAAAGGGATATAAATAAAAGTAGGACCTCTCATTTCTTTCATTTTTTTCAACATTAGTGTTAGGCACAATTTTGCACTATAGCCTTGTTATGTTCTTTTCATGTTCATGTTTGCATATGTTGACATAATAAAGATTTGTTTTCGCATTTGCTTTGCACATCCTGTTTTTTAGTTTTTAGTTTTGGTGTTCTTGTTTTTCAATTGCATAATCTTGTCTTGTTCCTTGTTTGAAAGTTAGATTTAGGCCTTTTCTTTAACCTTTGTTCTTGTGGATTTTTGTGTCCTCGACAAGTTGGCATTTGAATGGCTATGCCCTATATGTGACTATTTTGCTATAACTATAATATTTGCACCTTCATGTTGTGTAGGTGGATTAGGTTTAAACCTATTGATGCATTTGAATTTTTTTGTTTCACTTGTGATAAGTTCAACTATTTTGTTTGATTCACCTAAGTGTTTGATTTCTTTTTGCAAAATAAACTATCACTATGAGAAATTGCATTCGTTGAAACCACACTACCCTACAATTAAAACTCAAAACCAACTCATATACAACTATTTTGCAACTATCCTTCTAGAAATATGATGTATTAATAAATAAATTGTCATGTTAGAAAATTAGTTAATTGTATTATAATTATAAGTGAATTGAGAATGGGTCTTCTATATGATATTTATACACATCATACATATAAATCTAGTCAACTATGTTTGACTTTTTTACGAGTTGCATCATAGTTGCATTTGGCAATTACTTTAGAACTATTATAAATGTGTCATTAAAATAACAACTATGTTGCAACTAGGTACAATGTACATACATGCGATCATGCCACGTGTTCACATTTGCACCACCCATTATGGAATACATTTTTAATTAATTTTTTATTATGTTTTCCCATTGATACAATTCACCGAGCCACTAGTGCACCACTATTAAAGTACTATTATTCAATGATGTTATGACGACAATACAACTACTTATAACTTAATAAAAATACATATTCATTAGTTATTTATGTCTTCATCATATATGTTCATTTTGAACGATTTAAAATGTTATGGGAATCCTACTTCAAGATTTGAAAATCAGATTTGAAATGTAAAGGAAAGGGAATAATGAAAAACTAATAAGAAGAAAAATAAACTTTCCAACTTACAAAATATTTTTGTCCTTTTTCTCTTTGGACCCCTCTTATTTTCATACTTCATAATTTGTTTATTTTATTCATTTTAAATAATTTAAAGTGTTAAAAGAAAACTACTTGAAGTTTTACAAATCATTTTGGAACTTTAATAGCAATATAACAACATACAAGGATCTTTTTAGGTGTTTGGGAACTGGCCTTTGTATCATTTAGTGGTTTAAAAAAAAAAAATTGACCCCCTTTTACTTGGGGGGACCATAACTTTCTTAATTCTATTCTTGAGATTTGGATGCCATCCAGTTCTCCTGACTATTAACTCTGTCCCATCAATTGTCAATGCTGAACCTGGACTTCAAAGCAGTAGAAATCTGAAATGATGTGTACCATAGTTTCTTAGTGAAGTCCAACCACAGCACAATGGGCTCATCTGCATCTGACATCATGTGAACACCAAGTTTATCAAAATGAGGCATGTTTCAGCAATACTAAAGGGCTTTGGTTTACTGCAACAATTTAGTAAGTGTTGTGCCACAGATCTGTCATGGAGATGACTAGGAACAAGAGCACCTCCTTTCTCACTGCTGACCAGTATTGACCACATCTGCTGCCAGT
>Ga0116231_10008994_pt1 | contig 17190 bp, 20 predicted proteins | sample S1TSphgellanicum_2_FD_89695 | JGI IMG/M metagenome (GOLD analysis project Ga0116231, IMG submission 89695) | Host-associated microbial communities from peat moss isolated from Minnesota, USA - S1T2_Fd - Sphagnum magellanicum MG | ecosystem: Host-associated > Plants > Peat moss > Unclassified...
AAAAAAACCTCAAAAAAAAAAAACCTAGGTTAAAATGAACATGCCAAAACAAAAAAACAAAAAACCTAAAAAATTAGAAACCTAGGTTAAATTAGGTATAAAAATCTAGAAAATTAAACTAAAATAAGTATGATTTAGACTTACTGATTATCACACTACCCTACGTTATATATAATTTCTTTCAAAGGATTCATTTAGCAATGTCGTCCATTCAATACAAATGTGAATGCTAGTTCACTCAAGGTTTATTTATGCAAGTTGAAATTTTTCTTACTCATGTAAATTGAAACATGTTTAACTTTAATTTTTTTACCCAAACCAAGTAGAGATAATTTTTACCTATAAAGGTTTTAATTCTCATAACCATCCTTCACGAGAATCTTAACGCATTGATTGGTTATATATAACATTGCGAGTGACAACCATTAACTTTCAACTTTTGTTTCATTAACAACTTACTAATTAACAACACAAGGGATCACCTTATGGTTTCATTGGCTTAATGATCTCACAACCATTGGATGAAAATTTCATAATTGTTTTTTTTGCATGGATGGAAAATGGACATCACAATTCTCACAAAAGATGGTTATGTCTAATAACTTGAAAGAGTGCGCATGCTACCATAAATAATGGAGGAATGTCGTCTTGATGTTCATGTGCATCAACTATTCATAATAACATGCACATTCTCACAAATTACCGAGTTGATATCTAAAGCAAGTCGAAATGGTTTTACCTAGTTACATTCGAAATCCATCTTATGATTACCTATGTGGGTAGAAACGGTTTTTTACCCAAGTGAGCTGAAAAGATTCTTACACACTTGGGTAGAAGGAAATGATTCTCTTACCCGGCGGGTTTTTGATTCTCTCACTCAGCAAATGGGTAGACATATTTCTCTTACCCCGAGGGATTTTGATTCTCTCACACAACATGCGGGTAGGAATCATTCTCTTACCCGGATGGGTTTTAATTCTCTCACACAACAAGTGGGTAGAAATGATTCTCCTCCTACCCGGATGATTTTCAAATTCTCTTTTACCCAAGCGGGTAGAAACAATCCTCTTACCCGGATGGGGCTTTTATTTCTCTTGTGCCCGAGCGGGTAGAAATGGGTTTACCCGGGTCGGGTCCCGGTTCTCTGTATTTACCCGAGCGGGATAGAAAAAGTTTCACCGTCCTCGTCGCGGTCTAGGGTTTGGTGCGCTTGGCGCAATTTGGTGGCGAGAAGAAGCTTCATTAGTTGCTGCGATCCGAGAATTTCAGACACGAAAACCATGGCAGCTGTTGAGATTGAAGCGACGGCAATGTGATGCGCGACAACCCATTTGGTCATCGTCATGTTTTATGGGGAAGAATCGTGTTGGGTGATTTTGGGATTGTCTGGATTTCCAGCAGATCTTTTAGGGTTTGAGGGTAGCGAGCGAAGGGTCTCTCTTGGGATTCTTGATTAGGGTTTGAATCTGTGTTTGCTGCGAGGAAGAAGACTATAGAAGGAGATGGGGCGAAGTTTGCAACGAGATTTGCGTACTGTAATGCGCTTTAGACTTGTGTTATTGCTGCTGGCTCTTGTTTGGGTTTTGGTGCTGCTGCTGCCTGCGGTTTCGGCGGTCAAGAATCTCGTGATAGACTGGGAAGATGAGGATTCCAGAGAGTCCGTGGATTTGACGAGTGATGTTGAGGAGAATTTGGGTGGTGAGGAAGGCGCGTCGGAAGAGGAGGAGGTGCAAGAGGAGGACAAGATAGGGAGGCTGGGATTGTCTTCTAACGCGGGTCAAGGACCCGCTGTGGAGTGGGATGAATTCGGCGATTCGGAGGATAGGACGGACGACGATCTGGATCCGGGTTCCTGGATCCAAATCCTGGAAAACCCAGAAAGCTCCAAACAAGGCAGGGAGGTAATCATGTACTCTGGAATTTTGTGGAATCCCTTGTTGAAAGGGCAGCATCCATAGTGAGCATCTTGAGTAGCAGCCGATTCCAAGAAGAATGCTTGCACTGTATCTGACATGCCTGGCTTCTGGACTTGATGTAAATGTGTGTATGTGCAGTATGCAATTGGTGTAAGAATGATGTTTCAAGGAGTCAGTGAGGGAGAACCGCAGGTGCTCAGTGAAGCCATCAGACATCTGCAGGCCGATGCAGATCAGGGAAATGCTCATGCGCAATCCACTCTCGCATTTCTGCTCGGAATAGGTTACGGTACAGAACAGAGTAATCCGAAAGCATTTTTGCTCCACCATTTTGCAGCTGAAGGAGGGAACTTCCAATCCAAAATGGCTCTGGCTTACAGCTACTCCAGGCAGCAGGTATGACTTGATTCCAGACGCCTCCCCATTCTAAGATCTGTAAGAACACACTACAATAGTGAAGAGAGGTTTATGCTTCATGGCCTCTTTTTTGCCAGGTACTGGACCTGAGAAATTTTGTATCTGCCATGTGGCCTCTGTAGATGCATGAGGAGGCTGTGAAATTGTATGCGGAGCTTGCTGCAACTGCAATGGCTAGCTTCAGAAGCTCCAAAGACATTCCTATTATGGAGCCAGTTCGATTGAATGATGGATTCAAAGAAAGCTCTGCCTTGAAGAAATTCCGTGGGGAAGATGATGATGATTTTCAGTTCCTTGAGTATCAGGTAATGTCTGGTTCCGTTGTTTCATTCTGTGTAAGCAAGCTGCTTAAGGAGATTGGCTGTTTTGCTATGGCAATTTCTCAAACAGAATCTTGGCTTTGCACAGATTCTGCTTTGTTTTTCAGTCTGTCCTGCACTGGAGATGTGTGGTGTTGTGTGACATACAGGCTCACAAGGGATATACAGAGGCAATGTATCGACTGGGAGTATTTTATTATTTAGGGTTGCGAGGAGTCCGCCATGACCGCAGCAAGGCACTCACCTGGTTACTAAAAGCAGCAGAGAAGTCTGATCCACGATCAATGGAGCTCCTTGGTGAGATTTATGCACGTGGCTATGGTGTTGAACGCAACTACTCACGGGCATATGAATGGTTTGTGCAAGCTGCTCGTCAGAAACACTATTCAGCCCTCAATGGGATTGGATATCTTTATGTGAAGGGGCAAGGGGTGACCGGTGGGAAGAACCATACCATGGTAATCATGTCCCAAATTTTCTGTATGGATTCTTCCACACATTAGTGCAAGCAAGTCTGCTGTAGCAGCAGGTATCTGATGTAGACATGACCTGCAAGTAAATTCACAAGCATGCAAAAAAAAATGTCTAACCTGTGATGGTGTTGTCTGACTTCTGGTTTGCTGAACAGGCAAAGGAGTACTTTCGAAGAGCTGCAGACACAGGTGACTCACATGGCCATTACAACCTGGGTGTGCTGTACTTGCAAGGGATGGGTGTGAAGAAAGATTTGAAGGAGGCCTGCAAAAACTTTTTGATGGCAGCTGATAAGGGACACCCAAAAGCATTTTACCAGCTTGCTAAGATGCAACAGAAAGGAATTCCGGGGATGAAGAAGGATGTAGCAACAGTAAGTACAAATGCTTTTGTGTATGAGAATGTGCATGCTCTTTCAGCTTTGTTTCCCCGATCCTTGCTTCTGGTGGAAACTCTGCAGGGGTTTCTAAATACTCTGATTTGGTTATTTTGATCATTTGATCATTTTGTAGGCAGCAGCACTGTACAAGGTAGTGGCAGAGAGAGGCCCATGGGGTTCATTGATGCGGTGGGCACTGGAGTGCTATCTCAAAGGAGAAATTGGGAAGGCGCTTCTCCTGTACTCACGAGCTGCTGAGCTGGGCTATGAGGCTGCCCAGAGCAATGCAGCCTGGATTCTGGAGAAGTACCACAGTGAGGGGATCTGCCTTGGAAAATCAGGTCTTTGCACAGACATGGAGCGCCACAAATGGGCACATATGTTATGGCACTATGCTTCAGAACAAGGGAATGAGCATGCAGCACTGCTCATTGGAGACACGTACTTCTATGGGCGGGTGAGTTTCACCCATAAAGCAACCTTGTAAGGTTTGAAACTTGTGGCTGTTGGGTGAAGGTTTTTAGCTGTGCTAGTTTGCGGTTTCAAACCCAGTGGGAAATGTGGATATGGAGCTGCCATGTATTGCAAGCAATACTTATGGGTTGCAGGACCCGTACTGAGCCAGACTAGCTAGATGGTCAGTGTTAGCATGGGGATCAAACATTCTTCACAACTAGAGTGCCCTGTTTTGATTGAGAACTGAAGGCAGAGAGGGGGGTTATCTTTCTCTGAAACTGGTTTTCTCAGAAACTGTCATCAGCTGCAATTCTGACTCTCAAATCATGTACAGGGGACTGAGAAAGATCTTGATCGAGCAGCAGCAGCATATGCAAGGGCACAATCACAACAGAATGCACAAGCTATGTTCAATCTGGGCTATATGTATGAACATGGATTGGGCCTGCCTAAGGATCTGCATCTGGCTAAGCGCCACTATGATCAAGCTCTTGATACTGAACCAGCTGCTGCCTTACCTGTCACTCTTGCACTTACGGGCCTTTGGCTACGGCAGCATTATGGCAAAAGCTTCATTGTAAGTTTCCTGAATAGATGACAACTTTAAATAGGGACTTTTGAATTAGTCTTACAAGCTAGTTTCCGTGGAATTTTATTCATACACTAATTCTCTGCAAGCTTCTGATGTCTGCAGGTGAAAGCCATGGATTCACTACCAGAGACTGCCATGAAAGTTGGGGACTCATTTATGGGGTTCTTTGTTGATGAGGGAAATGTGACACTGGTCACCCTCTTTGTTTGTTTGCTTACTGTGTTGTACATGCGACAAAGACAAAGGCGGACAATGCCTGTTAACATCCAACCTCCGCCTCAATAGCCTTTCCCATCTTTCTCTAATCTATTGGATGTGATCATGGTCAAGGTTGAAGTGGCATCTGTGTCTGTGCCTGTCTCCACATGTACCAGTAAGATCTACTAGAAGTCAAATTGAGACGATTGTTACAAGGACTTTGGTTTTAGACTACCATTTAGTTTGATCATAGACACAAGACCCATGATGCCACTTTTTAATGATGTGGGTCAATCTACTTTCCCTCACATGTCAAGACAGTGTAAGGGTAATGATCACCACATTTAGTTCCATGACCATGAGACCACAATCTGGTCTCATAATCTGCTTCTTGCCCCTCTAATAATGCACGTGGGGATATAACGATGATACAGTGATACCTGCAATGTTCATGCAATCTATTCAACATGACATGACTACTACTACTACTACTACTACTCTGGAGCTGGAGATTGTCCATATCCTGTGCAGCAAGCGGAAGATACCAAGACACAGGGAAGAGTTGGTTCTGCAGGAGGAGGTCTGAATACTTAACAGGTTCCACTTTTAAAACTGCTCCAGGAGATTGTGAAAGCATCTAGCGTTCATCTACATACTCTCCTTCATTGTTGTGTTGTTGTGGGGGACAATTTCCCTGTGCTATTGAAATTGATATTTGTAGAACTGTACTGTTAATATACAGAAAATGAAAGCTGCAGCTTGAAACAAAATCTCTTGGGTTGTGGCTCGTAGGCACTATTGTTACATTATTTTGTTTGGGGAAGTTGATCGTGTTTTGTTGCAATTGAGTGCTGGTTGGCAGATATGTTGAGCACTTGATTCTCAAGTTGTGGATTGTCAAAATGTACCAGGTACATGTGACCTAGGGCAGAAGAGACGTCTAAGTAAACCAAAGAGTCACTGACATCAATTGTGCAGCAACATGTGATGTGGTAGTGTCTCCATTAAGTCAGTAGCTTGCAACCAACTTTGGAAACCCAAGTTTTTTTTTAATGTGCTGAAAGATTGGAAAGTTTGGAGGATGATGCTTTTTTCTCATGCAGACTGATGATGTTCCAGGTTACTGGAGCTGCCTGGTAACTATCCATACACCAATCCCTATCCTTTCCAGAAAGCAGAAATCTCACAAGAGCAATATCAAACGTTTTTCCATTGAAGACAAAAGATACACTAATGTCTGTCCATTGCACCAGCAGTGTTCTCAAGATTCACCGACAGGAAGGAGTCCACTAGCACAGGTTCTGCAATTTGGAAGTCAATGGGACAAGGTGAGTCAATTTCCAATGGCCTTCAACTGCATTGCAAAAGTTGTTGCTACAGATTTCAGAGGCTTTTATCTATGTGGGAACTAGTTGACCGGGAGAATGTTGAGGGTGGCAGCTGGTTGAACGACCAGAGTCTAGAACAAAGTAGCAGCAGCAAGAGACAAGAAATACATATTTTATCTGTTGAAGAATTGGCATACAGATGGTGTAAAGAATCTTACCTCTTTGTTGTTGCATCAAATGTGCAAACTCAATCCCATAGAGTTTCTGCCACTTGGCTGAAAACTGGGTCCTGCAGAGTTTGTTTCTGCCACTTCTCTGCAAACTTGATCCCACAGAGTTTTCTGCACTTCTCTGCAATCCCACATGCTACATGAACCTCCTCTGCTCACACACCTATCTATTATTTACACAAGAAGGTCAGTTTTTGTGCACAGACTTCTGCAATTGAAACAAAAGAACAATTGCAATTTATATGGTCTTCTTTGAAATGCAAGAAGAATTCAAAGCAAGTAAGCAAAAACAACCAATGGGGTTTGGACAAGGGTGTGTTGTCTGCCTTTGAATTGAAGCTGGAGAAAGAAGTATGCCAACTAACATGAGTAATAAAAAACAATGAAGGAAAGAGACATAACTTGGATGTGCATCCGAATCTTCACCATCATCACTCACATCTGGAAGTGATTTTTCAGATATGATTCAAGAGACAACAGAAAGGTGGTAAACCTAATTAAATATGAGAGAGAGAGAGAGAGAGAGGGAGGGAGAGAGATGCAGCAAAAACTGACAAACAGAATTTGGGCTCCTGAGTTTCTTGCAACAACACCATCTCCATGACATTGATGAGCAATCCTCTGATGTACCTCATGTCTACAAAGAAACATGTGAGATGATGAAGAGGTGAGCAAGCAAGAAACACACTCCTTCCTCCTCGTAAACCGGATAAAAGGGTCTGCAATCTTTTTAGGTTAAGGCGGAGGAGGACTTGGTAAAGCATTTGAGCCTTTGTCGCACAGAGCAACACTCGTTGTGGGTAGTTGAGTAGCTTTCAAGATCCTCTCTCTCTCTCTCTCTCCTCTTCTCTCTTTCTCTTCTTCTCTCTCTCTCCGGTGGATTCTTCTGAAGTACCATCCATTTCATGCTTTCTGAGCTTTCTCGCTCCGAATCTTCCTGAGGAACTTGTGCCAGAAACCCTCTTCTCTGGTCTCTCAAAGAGTCTTCAGCGAGTTGAATGGAAGGCGACCAAGGCTCTGGAGTTTCTGCCAAGGGAGTAGGGATACAACATACGCAGCCTCTTGAAGACCTGCAGAATCATGCAACATCCTCCTCCTCATTCTCTTCAACCTCTGCCAGGTGATGATGATGATCCCCCACCCCCTCCCATCCCTTCTTTCCTTTCTCTGCCAACTCTCAAGGCTTGGAAGCTTTGCTGAGTCTGACATGTTGTTGTTCCTAGGGTTTGACATCTTAAGGAAAAAGGAAAGTAATCAGTAGTGCAAGTAAACAGGGATGCTGTTGTTTTTTCTTTGCTTTTTGGCATTGATGTTCTTGAGATGTGTTGCTTCTTGTTTGTGTGGCAGTTCACAGCAGGTGCAAACACCCAGAACAGGTGGAGGAGGAAATCACATAGCTGCATTGTTTGGTTCTGTAAAAGAGCGTCTGTGGGATGTTTCTCAAGCACTGAATAAGTCTGGGCCAGCTTATGGAAGCAATGGCGATCTTTTGCCCACATCAACACCACAGCAGGCGAGTGTCTTTTTTTCTGGTTATTGATCTGGTGATGTATGCATGCATGAATAATATGCAAAGGATATCATAAAGTTCCCAAGCTTTTGAAGAGTTGTTGTACTATTGGTGAAGAACTAGATCTGTTCAGGAGAGAGAATGTGATGTGGTTTAGATTGGTTCTTCTGGTAACAAAACTGGGCATGGCAGATGAGAGAGGAGAACAACTACTGTTGCCAGTATACCCATTAGATCTTGTCCCGTGTTCTTTGCTTTCTGTCAGAAAAAGCAACTGATGTGTAGTAGACGTGCATACTTTCCAGGAACTTGGTTTTCATGGTGTCAGTCATGCAAGAAGGTCTGCCATAGCTTCTGGATCAGAAATGCATATGCAGCCATATCTGCATGGACATGATCAAGTCAGCAGCACACAAGCAAGAGCCAGTGAAGGAGGAGATGTTGCTTCTTCATTTGAAGACTTTTGCAGCATTGATTGGATGCCAAAGGAATTTTTCATGAAGTTCCGGCAGCATGTGGAAGGATTTCAGCTGGGTGTCAATTTTGAGGTATCTTTTGAACTGTTTTTTTTTACTGCCGCCATGTGTTGGTGGTTTCTGGATATTTTTTCTGTTTTTCTCATGTTTAAGTGTTTTTGTGTTTTTTATGGGCTTTGTTGGTCTGTCAGTTAACGTGGACTTGAACACAGTTGTGGGCAGTTGGTGCCTTGTGAAAAGAGAGAATGAAGAAAGGTGGTGAGGGAGAAAAGGGTGACAGCGATATGGTCAGTTCAATGGTGTGCAGGTAAATCGAAGCAACACAAAAATAGTTTTCAAACCTGTGTCTGCTGACAGCAAGTGGAAGATTATTTGTGAACCAAAGCATGGTGACTTGCGCTTGCTCACGAAGAAGATTCCTCTTGGTCCTCTCCTCAGTCTTCAGGTTTCACTCTAACCTGCCCTTCTCCCATTTGTAGTTAGGTGCTCCAAACGGAAATATGCACAGACATGGAAAATGGAATTTTTGTTCTTAACTTCATTGGATGAGGACCAGAGAGACTGTGCTGTTTGACTCTCCCATTGTGACTCTCCCATGCAAGTAGTTTCTTGGCATTCCTTGGTTTCCTAGTGTCAAAGGGGATGGTTGTCCTTGCAACATGGTACTACTATTCAGGTTCATCGTCTTATGAGACTTTCTCTAGCAGTGCATTTGCTGGCTGTAAGAGGTGAATTTCTCAAATGTATCACTTGGTTTTGTGCTTCACAAAATTGAACACTACTCACCACCATGAGTCCACATATGCAAATGTATGATAGGTACCCACACTGGAGAACTGCTATGCCAGCTCTTGTAGACAATGACTCCTGCCTCTTTTGTATGCAGGTAGGGATAGGGCATGACTTTCACCAACATACAACGGGCTGGAAATGGAAGTTGACATCATCCTTTGGACCAGCAAGCATATCAGAAATTCACCATAAAACTCTTCTGCCCATCTTCCCTGGATTTGATGTTCGTGTTGGCTGGAATGCTCAGTATGAACTCCCTGACATGCATGGGTAACTAACTGCCTCTGCTTCTTCTCTGAAGTTGCCTCTTTTGTCCTGCTAAACTGACTGGTTGTTGATTCTTTCCAGAGGTACCCAGATTGTTCGATGGAAACTGTTGTCTGCTTGCAACAGCAGCAGGCCTCAGACAAAAAGTCTTAACTCAAAGCAGTGATTGTGAAAAGAATGGATATTCAAGGAGACCCACATACAAGGTTTTAGAATATAGCTCTGTACAGAGGTTTTCCTTCCCATCTTCTTGAAGGCCAAAACAAGGTTGTCAAAGTGTGGCAGGCTGTGCTTGTTTGTCCATTTTGAATGCTATTGATCTGCAAGCATTTATGTGCCTGGTTTGATATGTGTGCATTGTTGAGCAGGGCATTGGGGACTGGAGAGCCTGTCATGGGGATGAATCTTGGGCACCTGTATGCAAGCATTGAGAGAGTTGAGGCCATCTATACACACATGACGTGATTGCTGCTGCCATCTTCCCTTCACATGACAACAGACCATCATGCTTTTCCAGAATACCATCAGACTGCCACACCCCGGCACCCTCCAAATCAATTTGATTGCATTGTCATTTTTGGATGCCAGAATATTTGCATTCTGGGAGCAAGCTCTGCAGAATGTGTTGCAAAAATAGAAGAAGATGCATGAGTGAAGAGGTGGGTGAAGGCTTGCTGGATTGCCAGCCTTGTAAAATCCAATCCTTCACTTTCAAGCTTCTCCATTATGGATATGCATGTTAGCATTGTTCTGGCAATTGTTTGAAGCTCAAATCTGCATTGAATGCAAAGGGAAGGGGCAGTCTGGTTTGGTTAAGATTTTGATCTGCTGGATGGTGTTTAATCTTTCAGGATATTAGGGATTTCAGGTTCTGTATATTTGTCTGTGAAGCAAAAAGCAATCTGTTTAGAGGGTTCCAATCCTGTAAATAACAACTTAACAATTTGCATGAAGAAGAATCATTGATAGATGCAAAGATGTGATGATCATCTCTATCTACTCTCTTATGTTGTTGAAGTGTCTGTTGCAACTGTTTCGTGAATGATGGCTTTTGTTGTAGGTCCTAGAAGAAGTAACATTAGGTCTGTCTATGTCTGTCTGTCTGCAGCTTGTTCTCTCCCTGAAAGAAGAAGGGCAAATGCATGTCCGTCCATCCCACCCTGCTACTGGATTCAATCTGAAAGTTTGGCATTGTTCTTGTTTGATCTGCATGTTGAGAACACAAACCTCTCAAGAGCAAAGCTTTGTCCTAAACCCTAAACCTCTCAAGAGCAAGCTTTGTCTCTCTGTTCTTGTTTGATATAGACTCATGTTGAGGGGACAAAATCTCTAAAGAGCAAGCTTAATTGTCCCTCTGCTCTGCGTTATGAAGCTCACTGATGTGAATGCCACACAAGTGTGATGATTCTCTATCGAACATGCTCCCAACAGGTGCTGGGTGGAGCTGAAGAATTTCCTCCTAAGACAGACCAGCAAAAAGAAGAAGGGATATGTGAGTGATGGATACTAAAAATGAGAAAATGGGTTGATGATGAAGAAGAACAATCCCTTCGAGAGGTGCTTCAGCTCTCCCACCCAACATGTGTACACATGGAGAAGGTTTTCGTGTGGGTAGGTTTAGGCACGTCACACCAGGTAGACGGAGAGACAGAGGTATGCGGCATGCCTCCAGCGATGATCGAAGCCCTTTCAAGTACGTGTCTGGAACATTTGGGTTTGTGTTTTCTTTGCATTCCCTTTTGCGTTGTTGTTCAACGTGTGGCAAGAATCGCAGCTGTGGAAGAATCCAAAGAGTTGGGAAGCTGCGCTGGAAACTCGCACACATCCCAACGCGCGTCCCCAACTCGCTCCCCTGGACCCACCCTTTGTGGTTGCCAGCGAGTCCAAGAAGTTACAAGTCCAGTCGGGAAGAAGAAGAAGAAGAAGAAGAAGAAGCACAACGAGAATTCATGGGTGGACCTACTCGCGATATTTCGGAAGTAGATTGTTGTACGTCCATCGCCAGTTTTTAGGAATTGGGTAGCAAAATAATAGCTTCTTCGCAGACGAAAAATTGGTCCAGAATTTCGGAAGCAGAATGTCTGAGCTGAGGAGAGATCCACTGGTGCAAAGATGGGTGATCATCTCCGACAAGAGAGGCAAAAGACCATCGGACTTCAAGAGAACACAGAGCACCAAAGAAGAAGAGAATATCAAACACGGGCCCTGCGCATTCTGTCCTGGGTTTGAGGAAGGAACAGGTCCAGAGACCTTTGCTGTGAGAGAAGGAGGAGAACCGAATGCTTCCGACTGGCGGGTGCGTGTCATTGTCAACAAGTTTCCAGCCGTGTCTCAAGATTTTGCTTGCGGTTCTGCTGTTGGAGAAGGAACTGTGTTCGGCGAGTGCCGTCTGCCTGCTTTCGGCTCTCATGAAGTGGTCATCGAGACTCCCAACCATGACACTCCTCTTGTTGATCTGCCTGTCTCCCATATCTGTGATGTAAGCCAGACCCATTCTCTTTTCTTCTTCTTCTTCTTCTTCTTCTTCACCATCACCACTCTTCTTCCAATCCCTTTGTTGTTCCAGGATCATGATGTTGTAGGAGAAGAGAGAGAAAAGCTCAAGAGTCTCTTGGACACTCACTGGCAGCAACAAAGATCCCCAAAAAAAGGAAGCAAGCTGATCCATGCACAAGAGGACGGAGCACTGTGATTGTTGCAAGAGAAGAGTCTTTCTTTCTCTTCTGCCAGCAGAGAATTCCCCTCTTGAAACTTCAGCATGTGTTTCCTGGATGTTGTTTATGGACTTATTTGTTTCTTTGGACATCTCTTGTGTCTCATCGGATGCATGGAGATCTTGAAGGGATAATGATGAGCACACCATCATCATGATGTTCAGAGAAGCATTTTCTGTAGTTGTCTCTAGTATTAGGTTTTCTCAGAAAACAGAATTTTCCTTTTTGTGGGCATTAGAACTGTTTAGTCACTATTGGTTTTTGTGTTCTTCTCCTTCAATTTGAAGTACTCTCTCTGTCTCTCTGTCTCCCTGTGTCTGTGTTGTGGTTGAGAATTGAACATTTTTGCAGGTGCTGAAGGCATATCAAGCACGCATGAAATATTTCAGAACGGATCCTCGCTTCAAATTCTGCCAGGTGAAGAAGAAGAAGACAAAGATTTGTACATGTTTTTTTCTCTCATTGTACAGAGATGTTTCTCTCTTTTTTCAAGTTTCTTGTCTTCTGCATGTATTCATGGTTGCATGGTGGTGCCATGATGTTGCTTGGCTCTTTTACATCATTTTCTTTGGTTGCTGGTGTTATGTGTGGGTATGTATATTATTTAGGTGTTTAAGAACAGGGGTAATAGGGCAGGAGCATCCATGACACATTCGCATAGCCAAATCCTCGCACTGCCCATCATAACCCACAATACCGAGGATGAGTTGCACGGTGCGAAAGAGTACTATGATACACATGGTCAACGCTGCATTTTCTGTGATATTGTAGCACATGAAACTGTAAGCAAGATCCGCATCGTTGATGAGAATGAACAGTTTATAGCTTTGACTCCATATGCACCACGATTTCCATACGAGGAATGGTTGATCCCAAAGCGACATTCTTCCAACTATGAATCAGTTGACGAGGATGAGGTCAGCTCCAAGAAAATTATTATTCAGACTAAGTCCCTTCTTACTCCTAGGTTCCTCTGATTTGCATGACTGATTTCATTCATCTCAGTTGGCTATAATGGGTATAGCATGTAGTAGTATATGACCTAGTAGTGATTCTGAACCACCTGCAACGAATTGAAATGTCGACTGTGAATCTTAGCTCCCAAGGCTTTGAATTTAATGCTTCTTTTTTTCTGTTTCCTGCAATCAATACAGTGGGTTGGTGATGTGTCAAAGTAAGTACTGAATGATGTGCAGATCTGATCTGGGAGCGCTCTGGGATGGATTTGTTGGTTATTGTCAACTAGTGTACTGAATTATGTCTGGATCTGATGTGGGAGTGTGCTTGGAAACTGTGCAGCTACAAAGTATGGCAGCAATATTGAAGTTGATGTTGAAGAAGATGGATGTTGCATTTTCTCAACCACCATTCAATTATGTGATTCAGACAGCGCCTCTTGATGCAGAAAACTGGGACCTACCATATTATCACTGGTATCTTCGACTCGTGCCCCATCTTGTCACTCTTGGTGGATTTGAACTTGGTAGCGGCTGTTACATCAATCCGGTCGGACCTGAGAAGGCAGCTGAATTCCTTCGCAATATTAAATTGAGTTAGTATCATTCTCCCTTGCTTGTGTGATACCTGCAACACATACTCTCTGAATGTTCAGGCAACCGTCTTTCTTTCTCTCTCTGTTTTGCTTTTCTTTTCTTTGTTTTATTTATTTTATTTGAATTTTTTTTTAAAAAAAGGGTTTGGTAAGCAATTGCCCATTGCTGTTGGCTTAATTGTTTTTGATGGGATGATATTGCTAGTGTTTGATTTTTCAATTATTTTCCGAAAGGCATGAAATTGAGAGTCTCAGCAACAATATCTTGGGGAACTTGAAGTTTGTACAGCATTACATAATACTAATAATAAGAAGAGCTTTAGAAGAAGCTTCAACTAGTTGTGGTAGTTGGGTGGTGATTGTTTTTTTATTTTTCTCTTGCTTTTCCGCATGGAAAAGGAAGAAGCCAATTTATTAGATTGCAGCTAGCTCTTCGAGTCAGGCTTACAGAAGAAAAGAATTGTGGCCCCTTTTTTTTCCCTTCAATAGACATCCAACATGTGAACTACCAAAAGTAATCTGGACAGGAGATCAGATTACTTCAAAGATTCAATGAGTAGTAGAAGTGAAGAAGAATTTATAGCAAGAAGAATGACACAAAGTTTGCCAACCAAGTGTGATTTCAAATGTCTCTTTGTCCTTCTAAGTTTTTGTCGTCAATTATCATCCATATGTTTTACCTTTGTGGGTTGATTTTAGTTTGGAAGTTCAATTTGATCCATGTTGTTAAAGTTCATACATATAGTTAATTTGATCCATGAACAAAGTTTTATCTATCATCAAGTTTCCATATGGCCCATCATACACAATAAACTTCATCCACAAACATAATTTTATTCATTTGTAGTACAATTCGTTTGTTTTTGAAAATTCGATCAAAAACATCATGAATTGTGTGTGAACAATTTTTCATGCATTTGGAATACTTCATGATTGATGTTTACTTGGAAGTCTTGTTTCATTCATGTTGTAGGTTTTTTTGTCAACAATTCTTTTCCTACCTTCTTGCTTTCCTCATTCTCTCTTAGCTCCCCCTCCTACCTCCCCCCTTCCCTCCTTTATCTTCATCTTCTTTCCTTTAAACCCTATTGCCCCCAATTTCAAAGAAAGGGTTTGAAAAAAAATCAAAGCAAATGTGTGTTGCACATATTTCCAATAGAGGTGTTAGGACTACAACCCAAGGTTGTATAACAAATTGAATATGACCACGAAAAGAAAATAGAAAAGAGTATTTCCAAAAGAAGGTATGAGAAGTGTGTTATGTTGCGTCTAGTTTGATATGATGAACGAAATTCTTGAAAGCATAATAGAATTTGGATGGCACCAAAAAGCAATTTCCATTAGGGGCATGCACACGCGAGATCTAATTAAACATTCATCAACAAAAATAAGGTGAATAACAATAGAGTGAAAATGAAACTAGGAGTGCACCTTTGTAATCTACTTCGAGCACAACTTGTAAATTTTTATTTCCATGTGAAACCAAATGTTGGGTTTGAAAGGGATCATACGAGTTAAACTTCCCACACAATTGTAACAAGTTTGCCAAAGGTTGCTAGCAATTTTTTGCCTAAGAAAAAGATGTAAATTGAATAGTGACATGGGAATTGTTTTCAAAAATTTCATTGGCACTTGTGAAAACATTAAAAGTTTAAAGTCTAAATTATCAAACGAGACATTACAAAAGTTACATGAGTTAGAAATACAATGTAAGAAAGTTGGAGTTATGAGAGTGAGATCAACTGAACTTGTAATCACCACAAATTTCTCTTACAATATCCAAAGCTTTGCATTGGTTTAATTATCAAGAAGATATAACATTTGTTTTATATTTGTGTTGTATGAATAAAAAATTCACAAATTTGTATGATTCTAGTGTTATCAGCTTCATTGCAAAAAAAAAAAAAGGTCTTCAATCTCCATATGAAACTTGATCGTGCCATAACCCACAAGGTTAGTTTCATTTTATTCTTTTTCATTGTATTTTAATATGTTAAAAATGATCTATTTTAATTCGTTACGATTTTCTTACATTTTGATATAATTTAATTTGATATGGTATATTTAACTTTCTAACACTTGATTTTTTTATATTAGGTTGATGGGTGTTTGATGGTCATAATTCCTTTCACTTTGCCCTATAAATGAGTTTGCTCCAAACGCAAACTTGGTGATATTTATTGACAACCCTCTAATGGGTTGTATTTTGTAATTTGTGTAAAGTTGCTACAACATGCACTTTTGATATTCACATCAATACCACAATTGAGGTTGTTATGGTCCACCATGCATTTGCCATGTCAAAATTCCTTGGTTGTTTCCCTTGTTCAAACTCCAATAAGAGGATTTTATGGCAAAATATTCTAGTGAAAAAATGTTTATGATCAAACTCCTTGGAGATTTGAAAGTTTTTGGTATTTTCCACTTGAGTCCAATTGGGGAACTTGTTGGATACAATGAGAAATCCCAACCTCAAGAGGTTATAGAGGTTGTTAGAGAAGTTGTTAAAGTTTTTTCTTGTGTTTGAATTTTTTTGGGATTTTGCTTTACCCCCTTCACCGCGCTTTACCCCACTTTACCCTGCTTTAATTGCCGCTTCACCCCGCTTTACCCCGCGTCATTCCGCTTTACCCCCCTTTAACTCCTGCATTACCCCGCTTTACCGCGCTTTAACTCCCGCTTTACTCCACTTCCACTCGCTTTACCTCGCTTCACCGCGCTCTACAGCACTTTAACGCCCTTTACCCCCCTTTACCTCCCTTTCCCCCCCTTTCCCCCCCCCCCCCTCCTCCTCCCTACACGCCCTGCGTCTCCTCTTACCGCTTCCGTGTTCTCCCTTCCTTTCGCACCTCTTTCCCTAAACCCCTCCTGCCCCTCCTCCTCCGTTCTTCGCCTCTATATTTCGCCTCGCCCTAAATCTTGCTTCCCTACTTTGCTTTACCTCCTCCCCGTCTTCCCCCCCTCGCCCTCCCCGTCTTCCCCCCCTCGCCCTCCCCTTCTCCCCCTTCCCTTGCCCCTTCTCTACCCCGCTCCGTTGCGCCCGCCCCTTTCACCTTCTTTACTTCCCGCGCTCCCTTTTTTCGCCCCTTCTCGCTTTCGCCTGCACTTTAAATCCTCCTCCCTTTTCCTAAACCCTTTAACCTCAACCCCGACTTTCACCCCTATCTTCCCCGCCTTCCCCTCCGTTTATCCTAAACCCTGCTTTTATCCCCCTCCCCTCCTATTTCTTTCTCTTTTTTCTACCTTCTTCTCCGTCGCTTTCGTTGCTTTCATTTTTTTCCCCGCCTGCTTTTTACGCCCCTTCTTTCTTTTTACGCCCCTTTTTTTTTCCTTCTTCCACCTATTCCTTTATTCACATTTCACCTTCCTTCCTACTTTTACCCCTATCTATATAACCCTTTCCCTCGCCCTCTCCCTGCTCTTGCCCCGTCATTCTCTTCTCCTTCTCCCCTTTTGCCGCTCCTTTTTCCGCGTCGCATCCTTTCGCTCGCCGCCTCCCCCTTCCTTCCCTTCCTCATTCCCCGCCCTTCTTCACTTACCTTTTGCCTCCCTTTCTTCCCGTTTGCTAT
>Ga0116231_10008995_pt1 | contig 17189 bp, 14 predicted proteins | sample S1TSphgellanicum_2_FD_89695 | JGI IMG/M metagenome (GOLD analysis project Ga0116231, IMG submission 89695) | Host-associated microbial communities from peat moss isolated from Minnesota, USA - S1T2_Fd - Sphagnum magellanicum MG | ecosystem: Host-associated > Plants > Peat moss > Unclassified...
TTGAAGAATTTTGGTTTCTTTTAGAGGATTCTTTTGAAGATGATGTATGGTGAAATATTTGAGTTTCCATAATTCTTCTTTTGCCTTAAGATAGTTTTTAATGTAAGTTTGACACACCCCTTGATGGGTAGAAGTGGACAAAATGGATTTTGATACATAACACTTTAGTCTTTTGCTTATTTGATCATGTTGCTTGCAAAATGGGTTTACAGACTAGGTACAGATAAAGGTATCCATGACCAACATGCAACACTCCTCTTAAAGGAGGGAGGACAAATCACCTTCAGATTGGTGCTGACAGCAATCATATGCTTGGACACAGCTTCAGACCTGAACAGCAGCCCACACTAATAGGTTGAGCCCCCCCAATTGAGTAATGCAGAAAAGCAAAATAACTGGTATACTATATAGCTACTATACTCTATAATGAATCTAAACACAATATCCTTGCCTTGGTAGGCAAGGCCAAAAAACCAATATGTCAATTTTTTATGCCATGTAATGCCCTGGTTTAGGGTTTAGGAAATACCCTACACATAAACAATTTAATCAAAAATGTAATTCAATAATAATTAAATGTGGTAATATTTTTTAAAAGGTCTTGAAATACTTGAATAATTAAAACCTCATACTTTAAGTATATAAATTAAACCTCTTGAAATACTTGAATAATTAAAACCTCATACTTTAAGTATATAAATTAAACCTCTTGAAATACTTGAATAATTAAATCTGTTAATATTTCAAGAGGTTTTATTATTATGAAAAAGAGTAGGATTCAGGAATTCTTGTTGCTAACTTTTTTCTGAAACCCTAACCCTAATTCTGGAGCTGAAGAATCTGCAGAGAGAGCGAGAGGGAGAGAGAGAGAGAGATGAGCAAAACGCATGGCGTGGCAGCGTTGCGAGAATGAAATAAGAAAGAACGGAGGCGGGATTTCTCACTAGGTCCTATCACAATTCTGCCTCGTTGTCGCAAAGATTTTATTGAGTTCTGTAGCGAAAAGGCCAGGAAATTTTTCCTGTTTTGAGCAATTTTTGGGTTTTGGTGGGGCAGGGGGGTTTTAGGGTTTAGGATCGGAGTTTTGCTCTTGGAGGAAGGAAGAGATCTTGTGTTTTTGTTTTGTTTGGTGGTGTTTTTGTAGCTCTTGTCGTTCTGAGAGCTTTGGATTTTAGATGAGTATTGTGGTGGAGAAATTCAACAAGAAAGTTCTTTTTAGAAGGAAGGAGCTTTTAAGATTGTTGCGTTGAAGCACGTTGAAGCATTTTGGTGTTTGGGAGATATGCTATGGACACGTTTTCCGGAGATGGTAGCTTTGAGGATGAGCAATTGCGATAGAAGTAGGAGCAGTTGCAGCAGAAGGAGGTCCTCTGTGAGCTGCTGGAGCCATAATACAATTTTGGTCAGAGAACAATAGAGGGAGGTAGCAGCAGCAGCTATGGATGGGCTTGGGCGGCCTGCTCCGTTTCCATCAGTAGGAGCGGGAGCTGGTCCTATTGTACCCCCTCCACATGGAATTGTATTTGGGCGAGCTGCAGCTGGAGCTGCTGCACATCCTGTTCAGAATGGAGGAAGTAACAGAAATGTCAGTCCCTCCCGCAATCGCAAGGTGCCTCCTGTGGGGGCAAAACAACAACAGCCTGTGCCTAAGCAACAACAGACAGCACCACCAAACGCTTCAGTGAAAAACTCTGAGCTGCTAAGGTTAGTACACACTTTTGGGTATTGGAATTTTCCTTCCCCTCTTGGAAGTGTTCGACAAAGTTCATGTGAAGAGTTGGGTACTGAATAATTGATGCAGGGAGGAACAAGCCAAAGCCCGGCGACTTCTACGATTTGCCCAAGCTGGTGACAAACCTGATTCTGCCTCAGGCCGGCTTGAAGAGCGTGGTGTCTCAAATCGAGAGCTTAGGCAACCTAAAGATGAGTTAGTAGTGAGGCAAACGAGAGCTGAAGCTCCAAGGAGACCTCACGGAAAACTGGTTGATTTTGCTGCTCATGATGAGGCCATGGAAATGGAGGGACCTGAAGCTCTTGGTGATGATTTTCGCAATGTGGAGGCAATTATTGGGACCTGCACTGACATGTGTCCAGGTGAATTTCTTTTGCTTCTCTGTCTCTTACGTTCTTTTTTCCTTAGCAGCAGAAAACAGTCATCATACGCTTGGTTTTTTCATATGCATGAAGCTCTTTGTTGGGAGCTGATGAAGTCAGTGGGGGGTCATGGCGGTCAGTCACTGCTATTCATGGCATGATGAAGGCAATTGGTTGTATGATACTTTGTGAGTGATATTCAAAAGGTTATGACTGCTCTCATTCTTGTCATGTGAGTTTTGGTTTTGGTGGAACTGATACAGCAGTTAAACTTCGAAGTGTTATTTTGGAATTTTTTTTCTCTGCAATCATGTAGATTTGCATGAAGCTTATCATTCCATGTCTTTGTCCGTGCTTTAATGTCAAGATTGTGTTGAGAACAGAGCCTGAGCGCCAAGAACGTGAAAGGAAAGGTGATCTGGACAGGTTTGAAAGAGTAGATGGTGATCGCAACCTTACTAGTGTCAACTTGGCTGTGAAGAAGGTAATCTCCCTCCTTCGTGCTTCAATGCTTCCCTGAGGCCCTAGCTCGTAACCTAACTCAAATCCTTGATCGAAGGATCTGTTTGGGTTTGTCTCTCTTTAAGAAAATTTCAGAAAGGCCCTCCAAGATCAGGGTCAGGAGGCTGTAATGGGGATTTGGGTCTCTTTGTGAAGAATGCAGCTGTGGCTGGATTGAAATTGAGCTGATGAGGCTGCCCCTGTTTGTGGCAATTTTCAGTATACAAGAACTGCTTCACGGGAACCACCATTGATTCGGCCACTACCTGTTTTGCAAATGACCATGGACCATCTCTTGACCCTGATAAATCAAGGGTACAGTGAGGAGCTTCTCAAAATCCATAGCTTTCTGTGGGATCGGATGAGGGCAGTTCGGATGGATCTACGCATGCAGCATATATTCAACCGGGAGGCCATTACCATGCATGAGCAGATGGTGTGTTCTTTGCTGGTTTTGCCAGTTATTCCTGTGAACAGAATGTAAACTTTCATAGTTGTAGTTTGTTTAGAACCTTTATAAATTAATAACCCTCTGACAGAGATGTTGCTTCTTTCATTTCATGCCAGATCCGGTTTCACATCCTTGCAATGCATGAACTCTGTGAGTTTGCGAAAGGGGAGGGATTCAATGAAGGATTTGATGCTCATCTCAATATTGAGCAGATGAACAAGGCATCTGTAGATTTATTTGAAATGTATGATGACCATCGGAAGAGGGGCATACCTGTCCCAACAGAGGCTGAGTTCAGAGGCTACTATGCGCTGCTGAAACTGGACAAGCACCCTGGGTACTCGGTAAGGGAGCCTGCAAACTGGATCACTGACAATGCTAAAGAATTAGGTGCATTAGGCAGAGAAGAGATTGCCATTGCAGAAGTAGGGTGCTGACAACTCAATTGGAAGTCTAATGAAGAAGTTTTTGCCCTGCTCTCTCAGCATTGACTCACGTTACTGGGAATTGTTTATGTTTGCACATTTCAACTGTTTGGATTATATCATTCCCCTACTACAAAAAGCACTTCTCTCTGTTGCTTATATCATTGTAAAAGTGGAGTCTTTTGAAATCCTTCATCTCTGTTGACTCTGGGTACAGGTGGAGCCTGCAGAGCTGTCTCTAGATCTTGCAAAGATGACATCAGAGATGCGGAACACCCCTCAAGTCTTGTTTGCTCGAGAGGTTGCCAGGTGTGCTGCTTGCTCCCACACCAAGTTACAGGAGTTTGGTGCTTTCATGTTTCAGTACTTGCTCCTTTTGTTTGGAATCTGTGGGTTGGAATGTGTAAAGTGGACAACATAGTCCACCTTGCACATACTACTTTTCAACACAGTGGGCACTACAGATTCTAGGCCACATACGGACTAACCTTGCTGCTGACCCACCTGGACCTTTTGGTTGGATTAACTTAGCAAGGAATTTCAGATGTGATCAGATTATTTGGGATGGTTCATGATCACTGTTGTACATGATCAAGCATTGTGTTGTCTGGTAGCAAGTGTTGCAGGATGGCAATTAGTAGTTTTGATGAGATTTCAGTTGGAGTTACATGGCGATTTGGGGATTTGCTCCCACTGGATAGTCATTTGGATTTCCAGGATTGGTAGCTGCCAGGCCACCAAAGAAGTTAGCCACACTGCATTGCAATGTTGTGGTGGCCAGTAAAATGGATTCATGCTGCTCAGCAAAAGGGTGGAGGAAGGCTTATCTTCAGATTTATGGAAGTCTGCTTCTAGCAGATCTGGAGTTGTGACATGGAATTATTTTCTCTTGGTGGGGGTTTGAAACTGGATTGCTCAGGGCATGTCGAGGAGGCAATTATATAGCATTTTTTCGTTTAGCAAGGAAGGCCACCTACCTTCAAGCTTGCCTCATGCATGCACACTTTTCCAAGGTAGGTTTATGTGGTTTCGAACATTTCGGTTCTGCAAAACTTGGAATAGTCACTAGTGACTTCTATATGTTCCTGAAGGTTTTGTGGCTTGAATGAGCTTCTCATAGTTCAAATGGTGAGTTAAATGGTGAGCTCTATTGGTATGCTGAAGAAAAAAGCTTCAAATTCAAAGTTTGTTTAATCTGAACCAGAGGCTTTTGTAGCAAAGAAAGATATATGTTTAGTATTTCTGCAATGGTCAATACCATCGTAGGTTGCTGGCAAAGCCATGTGTATGTGTCATTGTTGTTCAAGCTGCTCCTCAGTTTTGTTTTTAGTCTTCATTTTCTATTTCTCTATAGGGTTGTGTTTCCAATGTGTTTCTCTATAGACATTTTCCATCTGCCAAAACTTTGGCATTTGTTAAATGATTGTTTTCGCATGTGTAGGTCCGGACAGAGGCATTGGCAGTGCTTCATAGTGGCCTGCAGAGGAACCAGAGTATTCCGATTATGGTGGTCACCAAGTGGCTAGCAATGGAGGTATTGCCATCTACATTTGCATTTCTACAACATATTTTTCATGCTTCAATTTGCAAAGCATCAGATGTCAGGCTCTGGAATGCTCATCCTTCTCTTACAGAATCTTCATTTCTACCTTTTTTGTTAGCATGTGATTTTCTGTATTGGGTCTTTATGCAATTGGCATTTCATACATGCTGTGTGTTCTGGCGGCATCTAGGGAGAGGGCATTGAGGCTCTAATGGAGTACCATGGTTTCGCAATCAAAGTCTTTGAGAAAACATATGCTGTGAAAGAGGGGCCTTTTCTCAATCGAGATGCTCCTTACCATGCTCAACGCTCCCGGCTTGTTGAAGCCAAACGGTCTCTTAAAGTGGAGTTAGATGTTGAAGGTCAAGGACAAGACCAGGCTGTGGCTGACAGCTGGACAGTAACCCCTACCACACCTGTCATTCATGAAGAGGAAATGCCAGACTATGAAGATGATGATTTGCAGTCTCCTGAGGAATCAAAAGAGGAGGAAACTTGGGAAAATACTGTCGGAAGGGGATTTTTGGGCACATCACCTGGCCATCAGGAAATACAAACAGTTGGAGAAAGCCGAGTTTCCCCTACTGTTAAAGCAGCCTCTCCTTCTCTGGGTGCGTTACCAGAAGTTTTGTTGCAAGCAAAGTTCCCTTTTGGGATTAGATCTGCATGGCCCGCTGCACGAAAGAGCTCCCCTGGGGTGAATTCCTCAACAGAGACAAACCTTTGGAGAGGCAGCATGCACAAAACTCATTCAGCACCTATACAAAAGGAATTTGGACTTGATGTAGAGGAATCTGATGCAGAGGTGGAAGAAGATGATGACGATATGCCAGAGAGCCATCCAACCACTGAAGAGCTGAGAGCAAAGAGAGCATTGGAGTGGGAGGTGGAGAAAGAGGAAGCACGGGAAAAGGATCGAGAACAAGAAAGAAGGCGGCGCTTAACAGAAGAAGCTGAAGCTGCTGCCGCAAAATGGGCAGCAAAGCAAGCAGCTGCAGCTGAAGCCAAGAGGCTAGAAGCAGAGGAGAGAAAACTGGCCTCTCACAGGTCAGAAGCAAGTGCTGGGAGGATGCGCCTATGGCTGAGGTGCAAACCTTTCAGTGCACTCCATATCACTTCAGATCTCAGTTTTTTGATAATCCCAGATCTAACCATTTGTTACAAATCTTTGCCTGCTGTGTCATCTCAGACGATGGAAACGCAGAGCTACATTTAGGGCTGAAGAAAAGGTACGTCGAAGGAAGAAGGCAGAGGCGGCATTAAGCTCTCTCTCAGCAGGTCCTGCTCTTGTGAGCTCGCAGCTGAGCAGAGACATGGTGAGTAAATTGCAAATCCAATGTGAGTGCTTAGTGGATTGTTCAATTTCCATAGTGTCAGTGTGAATGGGAGTGTGATCTCCATGATGTGGATAGAATGATACTTCCAGTGTTTGTCCGGTATCAACAGGTGCTGACATCAAAAACTGAGCCCATTCTCAGTGTCACATCATTGAGTCAAGTTGCAAGGGAGAGAGGAGATAAACTCTGGGAGATGTGGAGGCCCTTAGACATTGCATCTGTGGTCATTCCAATATTTGAGCAGAGAATACCAGTACCAAGGTTTATCACCTTCAAGCTCTTACTATCTGTGGGCGAGCCAAATGCATCAAATTCAGCTGGACAGTGGCTGCACACTAAGCTTTCAGGGAGACAACTTCTCCCTCCTGAAGGTGATTCATTAGGCTTCTGGTTCGAGGCCAAGGATATGGATCTGAGCAGGGAAAAATTAGGGGTTACTGATGGATACGGGGCCAGTGGTGTTGTGTTTCTACTCCAGGAAGGCCGTCCGATTAGTGAGGAACGTGCTCGACTACTTGCAGTGGTTCAGTCATTGCCTGTTGGTGCCCAGGTGCCTCTCCTGCTTGTTTTTACTCCACAGAGGGACACATTCAGAAATGAAGAACATAGATTTAGAGGGTCTTTGGGACTAGAGGACCTGGATAGGACCAGAATAGCATGCCATTACATCTCACCCACGTTTGTCAAATCTCATGGAAATACTTTGGCCGGGCGAGGTCTTTACAGTGACCACTATCTTAAGGAAGGGCTTGTGTGGTTAGCAAATAACATGCCCTCACAACCGAATCTGGTATGCCAGCACATTCGAGATGTTGTCTTGAACAACCTAGATGGGCATCTCAAGCTGCTCTCAGTCACTGCTGCTTCAAAAGTCAGTCCTGAGCGATGTGTGTTGATTTTTAATCATGCTCTGGAATCAGCAATGAGCAGAATCCGCAGTGCTGTTGACAGTGCTCCTCCTCATTGGCCACCCCCAGAGGTGGATGCTGAGGTGAATGGGTTATTGTCCCAAGTTCTACCTCGACAAGGATGGAATGATCCTGCAAATCTGGACCCAATATTTACTGCTCTACGTTTGGCACAACTGCCCCCTTTTCCAACCATGAAGCAGCTGAGGCCAGGTTCACCCACAAGTGACTGGGAGAATGTTCGGCACCAGAAGGTAAGATAAAGCAAGAAATTGCACTGTGAGTTGGATAGTCCTATGTGGTTTCTCTTGGAGTTTTCTAGGGATGTGTGGTATATTCTGGTATATGGAATTGATACCAAAGAACCTAAACTGTGATTAACAATGTTGTTCAGTAGGTCTTTCTAGGGCTGTTTGATTTGCTGAGCAAGGATCCCATTTTCAATGCTGTAGTTTGCTAATTGTCTGTGCTTTCTGAATATCTGGCTTCAGGCAATAGTGGAGCATTCATTGCGGCAGTACTTGGGTCTTCTTGATGGCACAGGACAAGAGAGTCCAGCCACCATTCGTCAAGCACAGCTGATGGTACAGAGAGCATGCTCACTGGAGTGGACTGCCTCAGGCCGTGTGCTAGTTCCTCGCTGGGCTAGTATCTTCCAAGCTGTGTATCAAGCTCGCTTACTGCTTCTCAACAGTGAGCCCCCTCCTATTGTATTTGTACTTGCAGCAGAGACTGAGCATCATCTGGAGCTGGATGATTTTGAACAAAGCATTCCTTTTGCCAATGACATTGTTGCAGGCAGCTCATTTGCATTTCCACCCCATGCAAGCCTCACTCTCAACGATTTTGTGGAGAAACCAGAAGTGGAGCCTAGATCTAATCATAATGGGTCTACAGAGCCGTTTGGCAGGCTTGGACCAGAATTGGAGGGTACAAGGGAAGAACCACTGATCTCCTACAGAACAGAACGAGATGCAGGAATTTCTTCACCAGGATGTGGCTGGTCTGTCTCCTCAACTTCCCCCAATGATGACATTCGTCAAGTGCATCAAGGGAAGTTGAGAAGACAGCCTACCAATGACTTTTTTCCAAATACACTCAAAAAGCGCAAGCTCACTCTAAGCCCTGAGATTATTGTGAACTCAGTGCCCACTATAGATGTAAAGAATTCTGCCAATGAGTCATCAGTATTGTTGAATCACAAGCACAGATTCAACAGCTCTCAAGAAATGGCTTCAAACAGAGGTACCCTAGAGGATTATGAGGATAACTCTTTTCGAGTTCACAGAAGGCTTAAGTTGCCACTTACAGCAGAGGAGATGGAGATTGAAAACATGGTAGTAAAGATTCAGACGGATGTTGACCGTTCTGTGCGCAGGGCTAGCTCAGATATGTGTTTTGCAGACACTCTCTTTACTTCAGATATTCGGCTGGCAGAGGGGGATAGTCTCAGTATGGATGCAGCACAAAGCATGACAGTGAATTTTCATGAGGGTGCACAGGAAAGGATTAGAGATGTAGGCAATCATCTGCCTTCATGGACCTGGTTGAATGGAGGTGTGAAAGACCTGGAGGATTTGTTGATACAATGCTGGAGGGCACAAGAGGGTATTGATCAAAAACTCGGAGAAAGCTTTGGGTTAGGACTTTGAGGAGACTGAATCTGGTGCTTATCCAGCTTTGTCATGGTTCTTTTGATATGTCATCAGATTGTAGCGAGTGATGGTTGCCAATCCAATGTTGCTTCCATTTGCTCATTAGGAAATTTTACTGAACTGGACACAACACATAGAGGACTCTCAGTGATTGGCTTGCCGCAACAAAAACTTGCAACGAGCTTCTTCAGTGTAAACTTGCTGTATGATGATAAGTTCTCTCTCTCTGTCTCTCCTATCTCTGGGGGTGCTTCTGATAATGGCACAGTATTATACTATTTGATTGTGAAGGGAAGAAACCACATTTATTATTGCATTTTGCAACCCATGTATCAAAATCCATTCCAAAGGTATTATTGCATTTTCAAAGGCAACCCTAAACCCTTCAAAGCTATTGCATATTCACATATGTTATATATTCTTAAAAAATTGCTGTAAAGATTGTTTTTATTGCATTTTATGACCTATTTTTGCAACCCATTCCAAAGGTATTATTGCGTTTTTGAAATGCAACCCTAAACCTGTTCAAAGTTATATTGCATCTTGCCCCACATATGCTTTAAGGATTATTTTGACCTAATTTTAAGAATGTATCAAATGTGGTAACTAGGTCATATAAAGTCTTAATGATTACAATGGTTAAAAGCTAGTTTTAAAGGATAAAAATTTGCTTAGAAAATTTATGAAATTGTTCAAAAAGTCCAGCAATGTCTCAAAAAATGTGAATAACACTGCTCAAAATCAACAAAATATTGTTAATTTTTTTCTAAATGATTTTGTTTTTGTTTTATTCTAGTTTTTCCTTTAATGGTTCCATTATTTTTTGGGGGTTCAATTTTTTTTGTATGAATTTATTTGAACTTGAAATCACAATTTACTTGCACATCATAACTATTCTCTAGATTTATCCAAAGTCTATGGCTTCAAGCCATGTATATTTGTGTGCCCTAATTTTTTATATATGAAAAGACATTTTTTTAGTATTAGATATGAAGCCACATTGTTAAGACACATCTTTGATTAATTGTACGAAAAGACACATTGTTTGTGCGTGGAGATGCATCTCCACTTTGTTGTTGTTGTTGCTATCGATTCTAGAAGGTTGCAAAGTTGGCGGAACTGGTAGTATGTTGTTGTTCATAGTAGTCTTGTCACTTCAATTGTCCCATTTTGTTGACACAAATGCTTCTCTTCCTCTAGCAAGTAACCATATCCAAGATTGATGTAGAGAAAAAGAACAAAGAACCTAATTTTTTGAATGAAGAAGAAGAAAAAGCTCCAAAACACACACACATGTGGAAAAATAAGTGGCTCCAATTTGCAAAAGCACAACCTGTTTTCTGAGGAGCAGCAAGTAATTCAAAAAACAAACTCTTGATTTTCTTCTTTCTAAAATTTTGGACATTCTACATTGTCTTATGGCACACAAGTTCACATCTTGTTAGCCAGCATTTTTGTAGCTTGCAATGGTTTCACCATGTAACAAGCAAAACAAAAAACTTGGCCACAACACTAGCTAAAGAAGATCATTGCTATAGGAGTAGTGGAAAAGGAAAGCAACATGAAGGCTCATTCAAAACACAAGAGTTTGTTGCATGAGGGTGGGCAAAAGCTCAAATAGTTTAGGATTAGGCTATGTCCAATAAAGTGTCTAAGAGATTGCAAATACTTGTCCTTGAACTAGAGAAAAACTTATGGAATGATAGATGATGGATCAAAGGGGGGAGCTTGGCTTTTGAAACAAGTCAAGGATCTTGGTGAAGGGTTGTTCATGATATTGCTCATTCTACAAAATACATATTGTTTTTGGGAATGTGAGAATTGACATTTTTTGTACAAAAACAATTGTGTGGCAACTGGTGTAATGAAGGTTGTTATAGTCTAAATGTGATTCAAGATGGGAACAATGAAGTAGGGAAACCCTATTGATTTTTCTCCAATTGTTCTACATAGTTGCAAAGTTGTATACTTGCAAATCATGTTCAGTTTTCCTTTAGTAGTTTGCATTTGCCATCTATGAGCTTTTTCTGATCATATGAATGCAATTTCAAAACAACTTTGTGGTTCTTTGGAGTAGGACAAGGATCCTTACCATCGCCTTTGACTATAGTTGAGGAGCTTCTTTTGTGAAGGTTTTATGAACAAAAGATTTAGCAAGTCAACATAGCTTTCTCCTTCCCTTACAAAATATAGGTCTAAATGGACTTTTTTGAAACTGTTATATAGCACCCATGAGGTGTTGTGATTTGGAGCTCAACCCCATTTTTCACTATCAGGAAAATAAATGTGCTCTCACTATATGTAACATGTACACTAATAGCACCCTATATTGGTCAACGCCATTATGATTGACGGAACAACTATAAGCAAATTAGTGGTAATAATTCTGAAATTTGTGGTAAGGTGTGTTTCCCTAAAATGAATATTGTTTCTAGTGACCAATTACTTGTGTTTCAAGCAATTGCCATCCTATACTTCAAGCAATTCTATTAGGAGTGATCTATGATGGAGCATGAACCCAAACACATAATGTGAATTTTGCAATGTCCAAGAGATGTTATTTGCTGCAAATGTAAATTAGGAAATTACTATGCTATTATATTATTCTAGCATGTAATGCAAGTATACATATGGCCATATATAGAGCTCTTAAGTTATATTGCACTCTTCAATTTGAATAGTACCAATAACAAAAAAAATAGGATGGAGCATAATGTTGTGGGATGGGGCAAGCTCACATGCATCTACTTGTCATGCAAAGTAGAAGAGTTCCATGTATCTGCACTAGAGGATCTAAGCAAGGCCATTTAGCAAAACCCCTAAGTCAAGTGTTAAAAAATGAACTGATTGTCCTTTAGGTGAATGTTTTTATATGTGCAATTGTATATTTTTGTTGTGCCTTTTGTTAAGTACTAAATGACATCATAATTATATCTTCTTGTTATTTTTGGGAATGTGACAAACTCAAGATGCAAATTCTTATATGATTATTTTCCTTAGGTCTTGACCAGATCATTAATGCTCATCAACACCCACTATTGGAATGAAATTAAGTTAATGAAACCATGATGAAGGTGATGGTCTAATATTTTATGAATGACATTCATAAGGTTATGACCCACTTATTCTTGTCATGTTTACTTTGGTTTGGCTAAAAGTGATGCAAAGTGGCTGCCTTCAAAATATATTGGAATTCCTTTTGCAACTTCATCATTAATTTTGTTTTGTCCTTTATGTTTCTTTGGATAGTAGAACCCACCTCGTCAAATATAAAAATATTGTTGCAATTGCAATTTTCATGAAGTAGGTAGTGAAAGATCATGTTACTTGTGTTTTATGGTGGTACAATCACAATTAGGGTTTTGAAACCATGGATGGAATGTGGATTGCAAGTATTTATTGTTCATTCTCACAAAAGGTGCACAAAGGTTGAATGAATTGGAGATATTTACTCTTGCTATTGCTACATTATGCCATGATTTTGATCACCTTGGTTTCACCAATGCATTTCTAGTTGTTGCGAATGATTCTATTACATTTCGGTATAATGATAAAGTTGTGTTGGAAAGTCATCATGTTGCTACCACCTTCTTAACCATGAAGGTAGTAGCATGTCTCTCTTAACCTAAATTTTTGCCAAACCAAACATTGCATATCAATTGATTTTAGTCTATTGTTGTGTCTTAGGCTATATAGAGCCTTTGGAGTTGAAATAGAATATGGATAGGAGATTCTGGGAACACAATTATTTGTAGAGCCCATTGAACTTTTGTTGCACATCATTTATGTGTCCCTTGGATTATGTGTTTGTTGAAATTTTAACATGCAACAATGTTATAATTCATTAATGTTATAAGTCCAAATATAATGCAATATGCACTTGTTGGACTATGCAAAGAATAGTTAAATTATGCATTGGGTTTCTAAAAGAGCATGCAACCACCCATTAAATATGGCCAAATTCACAATCCTCTTGCTAAATACTAGGACTTCAACTTTCAATAGAAGCTTACCCTTGTGTTCTTTCTCACCTTGTTATGTGAATCAATCATTGACATTAAGCAATCATGTAGGGGCAAGAGACAATGAACATGATTGACTCACCGGATGAAACATATTAGTGACACTTTCACAAGCTAACGGTCTCATGTATTTTGGCCACAGATATGGGCTTGCATGTTGAAACCTTTGGTCATTTTACAACAAGGTTTGGAGACTTTCGCCCTTTGAACCTTTAGTTCCATACGTCCCACCATGAGCAAAGCCACACAAAAAGGATTATTGCATTATATCACCAAAGTTTGATCAACTTGTAGGTAGAATTCATGTTTTAACATAAGGATGTTCATAATATGGGTAATTGAATTGTTTTTGTAAATCTTGGGAATTTTTTTTATTTTGATGAAGATGGTCTTAGTGAAGGAGTGCACTATTATTGAATGTTTAGCATGTAGTGATTATGATCACATGTGTATTAGGTCTAATGTTCCTTACATTTGCATATATGTTGAATCCATCCTTGGGAATTGAACCAGTTATATGTGTTATGAGTGATTGTTTTCACATCTATGCAATTATACCTTGGAATCTTGTCAATTTTTGTAGAGTTTTCCAATTTGTTGAATATTGAATTTCCCAGTAGTATGGCTCCAAAGACATGTACTCATGGTTTTCAATGATCCTTCACCTTTTCTCTTACTACAGATGTTGTAAATAAGCTTGCAAAAAAATGCAAGCAAATTGAAGCTCTCTCCTTTGCCCACTCATTTGGGATTATGAATCATGTCTAACATGTTCCCTTGCTTAAGACTTATCTAAAGGAAGCTCAGAAGACAACACAATCTCTTTTGAAGACTAGAAAACAAAACAGCTTAACTATTATGCAGGTAATCATAATTCACTTTGCAATCTTGTGGTTATGGGTTCTTTTTTTTGAGTTATAATTGACATGAAACATAAGTACTTGTGAAATATTTCTTGTTATGCAACTCCTTAGAAGATCTATTAACATATGCAATTTGTTTTGATGCAAAATGATGCAACAATGAAGGAGTTGGCAATGTTCAAAACAGTGTTGAAGTGTATTGAAAAGTATGATCTAGAAAATCAATTTCCTTCAATGCCATTCCTTCTTTCGAGGTTTTTAGAGCTAACCTTGGAGAAAGTTGAGAAGCTTGGAATTATAGTAGCTCTCTAGGTACACTAATTTTGTTTCTTTCGTTTTTTGTCTCCTTTTGTTTTAATCTTTTCAAAATTTCCTACTCTGATGTTATTCAATTATCCTCTATTCACAAATTCTAATTACTATAATCACATGTTTGATGTATATTCCACACTCATTCAAACATTTGGTTCATGTGTTGAATGACTTACCCAAGGGATGGTTGCTAAAAATGGCCTTTACATTGTTTGTAGCTTGAAAATGATATTGTTGACTTTTTTTATTAGCTATGTCTCTTGAATGTTAACCAACATCATTACTGAATCTTTCTTTTGCTCCTAGAAATGTGTAATAGATACTCAAGTTTTGAATGGTTATTTCTCTTACATTTTTAACATATTGTTTTGCACTATTTACACTAATTGTTGAAAGATGATGAAGTGAGGCATAATGGAAGTTAATCATTGCCATCCACCATGAAACCGATGGTTTCATAATTTTTGTAGGACAGTCATAAGGTGGTGACCACATTAGTATATGTTATGTTTGTTTCAATTGGGCTAAAATTGACACAATTATTACTTTCAAAGTGTAAGTGTAAAGATTTCTTTACAATCATAGAGGTATGATTATAGTGGGGTTGATTTGTATTTGTAGAGGATTATAAAACATGCTTTGAGGACTATGCAAACGTTTTACACATTTTAAAGGCGTTGGTAGAACCTGAAAATTGTATCCTTATTGAATTATACTTCTTTCTCTTTCATTTTTTTGATCTTTTGTTCTTGTATTTATTGGGCAAATGTTGGTAAACCTATTGCAGTTCAATCAAACGAAGAACTTGGCTTCTACTCCATTGAGATAGGAGTGCAAATGAGTGAGATTGATGTAGGAATGTATGAAATTAAGAGTGCATGGAACTTTGAATAAGCATTTTAAGATAACTATTGCACATCAACTGGACCTGAAACCAAAGGAAGCTTTTGGATACGACAATCATGCAGTTTGAATTTGTGAAGCTTATGTACAAAGGTTAAAGGAAAAACTTGTCAAAACAAAATGTCATTTAACCCAAGTTATGTTGCATGGAGTCCTAAAGGTTGGTGATAAGGCCAAATTATTGAAAATGATGATAAATGAGAGTACAAGTGAAGGAATAAAGAGAACTTATAAACATTTGCCGCTACAAATAAATCTTTGTTTGCAAAGGAGGACCAAGAAGACCTAGTGGTGGCACTGGATGTTAAAATCAAGGAAATTGAAGAATCTCTCATGGATCTTAGATAGAAAGAAGGTTTTGATTATTTTTGGTCATCACAACTATGCCAATGATTCTTAATCAAATCATGTTCCCTTTTCTATTGTCTTGAAATTAAACTATATGTTTTTGTTGACACACCTTTTTACTTTTGAAGGATTAGTTGAATTGCAATAGTGCGGTCCCTTATTACCAATAAACTAAACTCAAATCTTTTTTGGGGGAAATGGTTTGTTATGTGAGATATTCCTTGGTTTTGCTTACCTTCTATTTTCATGCTTCAAAAATTGACTATTTGCTTTAATGCATGCATATGAAAACTCAAAGAAATGGCAATAATTCCCTCTTTGGTGGAGGCTTTGCAAGTAGCTGATCCTGAAGCAATAGCTAGTTTAAAGTAGATTATGGTTGTAGTGTCTCAAACAAGTGGTTCAAGCAATGGAAGGGTTGATGTTCCTTCAACGAGTGTTACATTTTATGAACTTTCTTTGAAGGGTGTTTTTTTATCAACAATAATCACCCATCTTAGGATTATCGGAAGGGGGGTTAAGTGGGTATACTTTTTTTGGTCTCAACTGATAAAATCTCTAGGGATGACATGATGATGGGTGGGGAGTTTGGAAAGACTCAAATTAGATTTGGGGACACACCTAAAAAGGTTACTAATGATGGTAATGTGCATAATGATCACTAATCTATTGATGTTTATGTTGTTTAGGGAGATAACAATGTTGCAAACAATGTTTTCAAATATCAAGGGCCAACAATGATATTCCATCATGTTGAACAAAATAATTTATGACAATCATCCTTTTTGTGATACGAAAAGACTAACAACAACCCAAAAACATAAATGATATGGAGGCATGATCAAATCAATTACCCAACGCTCGTATTTTGAGAAGAAACCCAACAAGTAGACAGGTAGACTTCAAAACAACCCATCAATTGGATGGGTGCACCCAAAATCTAAACATGCACATCCATTAGCTTGGGGCCATAATTATTCACTACAAATGAATTATTGATAATGATTGGCCTAGGTGTAAAAACTTAAATTTTAAAAATGAACTTCCTCATGCAACACATCTTGGGTTTTACATTAAATTCGGATTTAATGATTTGATTAATTGTTAAAATCAAGTCATAAGTACCCAAAGTTGCTAAACCATAAATTAAAAAACTCAAAATGGCATATTTATGGGAACATTAAACATTAAATTAATTTAATGTAAAAATACAATTTACTGCTATGTGGTGGAGGTGTTAATAAACGGAAAATAAATTGCAACTATTTTTATTTTTATTACCTAATACTTAGTAGAATAGATTATAACTTTATTTATTTTTATTACCTAGGTTTTAATTTTGGAGTGGTGTTTTTGTGTTTGACAAATTCTCACATGCTAGTGGAAAAATGTTGGTACATTGTTTCTAAAACCCTAAATAACCAAAAGTGACCACATTATGAGGGAAATTAAATTTTTTTTTGCCATATTTAGAAAATAGCTAGATTCTAGCATGTCACCAAAATATATCACAATTCCCAAACTTTTCTACTTTCTTGTACAAGGGTTTGAGGTATTGCCAAATTCGAGCTAAGTCCTTTTGTGTAGGCCCGATCACCAACCCACCTAGCTCACAAATATTGAAACAAGAAGCACTAGGTACTCCTCAATCCAAAGACTTACATAGTAAAGTAAATTGAAAATTTATTATATACCTGGGTATTAGTTGAAAATACTTTTTTTTTTCCTTTTTAATATGCCAAATTTGGGTATGTACTAGGTAGGTAGAAGTCTAGGAATTGGGCCCATGCTTAGCTTGAATTATTTCTAAGACAAAAAAAAAAAAAA
>Ga0116231_10008997_pt1 | contig 17187 bp, 6 predicted proteins | sample S1TSphgellanicum_2_FD_89695 | JGI IMG/M metagenome (GOLD analysis project Ga0116231, IMG submission 89695) | Host-associated microbial communities from peat moss isolated from Minnesota, USA - S1T2_Fd - Sphagnum magellanicum MG | ecosystem: Host-associated > Plants > Peat moss > Unclassified...
ATTTTGTTGTATATTTAAAAAACATAAAAAACTCACAAAAAAAAAAAAAGGACTGGAGAAGAGGGGAGGGGGGGGTGTAACACACAAGAAACAAAAAAAAAACACTACATGCACTTGGAGTTTTAAAAACTCTAGGAGATTTAGATTCTAAACCCAAGAAACATAAAGGAAGGGGGGGCACAACACGTAACATACAAAAAAAAACACTACATGCACTTGGAGTTCGAGGAGTTTTAAGCTTTAGACACAAAAAACACAAAGGAGGGGAGGTGCAACACACATTAGACGAAAAAAAATGTTATGCACACTTGGAGTTCTAAAAGCTTTAGGAGATCTAGATTCTAGACACAAGAAACATAGAGGAAGGGGGGGGCACAACATGCAACCAAAAAAAAAACATTACACACACTTGGAGTTCCATAATCATAAAGTCCACCACCAACACCCAAAATTTGCACAAGCAATAAACATTCAAGTTAGAATGTTTTTTAAGAAATTCAAGAACTTGAAAATAGAACCCACTTATACCTCAAGGGCTTTTACTATCCTATACACTAGGAGCTTGACCACAATAACGTTACGAGAAGTAGAGTGTAAAGTTACAAAAAGACAAGCTACAAAAACACGAATGTAGAACAAGGCCAAACTTCACAACTAATTCTCATTGAAGCAATAAGAGAGAAATGAGAAAGAGAGGAAACTTTAGGTTTAGGGTTTAAGGAAGCTAGTAGCATGTTCAGGGTTTAGTGGGCACCATGTTTTGTATTACTATAGATTTTAAGGCCCATGTACATTTTTGCATCCCATCCATTGAATGAAAATGAACAAATTTTTCAAATACACCTTTTGGGGATTGGTCTATGAATATTGTACTAATAGAATGGATGTTGGACATGTGTAAGGATTTTGTATTTGTTGATAGGGGAAAATTTGCTTGCAAATCAAGGTAGGGAATGATTGGTCACAATGTTTTTTTTTCAATTACACCTTCGACTTTAGAAGGTCATATCTCGACCGTTTCTTGACCAAATCAAACCTTTTCAAGGGAAATAAATACACCCATTAAACGCCTACAACTCATCTTCAGACCCTAAACCCAACTGACTCCAAATGTGATGCCAAGTGTCCTTTTAACACTTAAAATGTTATGTGACCGGCCTCTCTACCCTAAACAAAAATTTCAGAAAAGAATTGGAAGAACATGTTTTTTCCAGTGTTGGGCAGTTATGAGTAACAAAACAGTAGGAACAGGCCCCCAGAGCCATCAGGACAACTCTTAGGGTTCATAACCGTGGGTCCCAAAAACCAAAGAACCCCATCCTATGTATATAGGATCTCTAATCACAAAAAGCTCAAAGAAATCTATAAATTGAAAAAATTCGAAAAATCGCCCACAGAACTGGTGGTGGTTTACGGCCTGCAGGTATGTTCTGTAACGGTTCTTTCAAACAAACTGCTGGGTTATGGTATTACCTAGTGTACTTATAATATACAAAGGGTGTTCAATAGGGCTTATGTGTAGAGGTGTGAAGAATTTTTTTTTGTTATGGCCAATGAATTTGTGTTCTGAATGAATTTGTTTTCCTGGTTAACTTGCATGAACTAAAGAATTAAATGAGTAATAGATAAATTGTGTAATATAAATAAATAAATAAATAAATAATGTGTAATAGGGTTCAGTAAGTTTGTGAGAATTTTAGAGCACCAATGGAAATGCTAGAAAGGGATCATTAATTTTTCAATGTTCAGCGGAATAAGGTTTTGTGTAGACCTCAAATTTTGCTTTTCATGCCAATGGGATTGCTGGAGTTGGTAGTTTGAATTTTATTTTTTCTTAGTTATCTTGAGTGAACCAACAAGTTAAATTATGTAATAGGTATGTTTACCATTCTTCTTGCTGAATATTTTAAAATATTTTTTCCTTCATTTTTTTCACTGCAGCAATAACAATAAGAATTTCCTGAAATTTCAGCACTTTCAAAGACCTGGCCATGTAGATCTGGAATAATTGAAATGATCATAATTTATATATATATATATATACACTAGGTGTAGCAACAACTCAATTTCCCCAAAAAATTTGGGGCATTATTGTGGCCAGCTAAAATTTTAAAAATCTGGCATAATTTACAGAAAATAATTTAATTGTTATTGTAAGAATGGCAAAGGTACTATGGTAATAGCTATTTACAGACAGACAGACAGACAGGGAGGGAGAGAGGGTTGTAGCACATTACTTACTTGTGCATTTTGTTTCATTGTATAAAATGTGTGTTTAAATTTTATTTTATTATTTAAAAGCCAAAATTCCTTCACATTTGTGCCAAATGAAAAAATTGGGGACAAATTGTATTTTTTAAAAATTAAAAATAAAATAAAAATGCAAGTGTCTGTAGTCCAGACTCCCAAAGCTGCTGCCAACAACAAGTGACTCTTTTTAGGCGTAAGTTACTAAGGCTTGCTGCTGCTGCTGCTGCTGCTGCTGCTGTGCACAAGTGTTTCCCTTCTCTCTCGCTCTGTCGTTCGCTCTCTCTCCTTCTCGTTCGCGCGCTCTCTCATGTCAAGAACGTGGCGACGCGGTTCCTGACATTGTCCTTCCCTTGGGAGCTCGCAGTTGGGTTTCTTCGTGAGCTCCAAGGAATAACTTTCTTGACGCCGTTCTTCTTAGTTTAGCTCTGACGTTGTGCTGCTGCAGATCTTTTTTTTGCCCCTCGCCTTTCTTTAGAGAGAAACCCCAAAGGGGAAGGGAAGGCACTTTCTTTAGGGTAAAGAGGAGGAGGCAGTGAGCAGCGTTGATGTGCTTTCTTCGATAGCAGCAACAGCAACGGCAATACTGTGGTCGGTACACAGCTCTTAGCTTCTTTCAGAAGAAGCCCGAACAAACGTGTCTCCAAGAAGAAAAAGCAAGAGACAGACACAGAGAGAAACAAACAGAAAGAATCAGTGAACATAAGAAAGGAGGAAGAGGAGGTTCCAAGACTCGGCGTCAATGTCTATTGATAATGCAGCAGCAGGGGTGACTCCAACCAGGAGAGGAGCAAAGCCACCAGGAGGAGCGACAACATTCGACCTCTTCAGTTGGTCAGAAGGACCTGACGTGACTCGATCTCCTCCACCTCCGGTGCGTCATACTGCTACCAATGGTGGTAGTAGCAATGCCTTTCTGTCTGCTGTTGTTGATCAAAGTACATGTGACAGTCCTGTAGGTCGTCCCACCATACGCATGCACCAGCCTGCAGGAGGAACCAGCACCATCACATTTGGTGAACACCTCTCAGCTGAAGAAGCTGAAGCCTTGCTCAAGAGGAGACCTGGTTCCGATTTGAAGAAAAGGGAAATGTATGGCAGTGGTATTTTTCCTGGGGGTGCTGGCGCTGATGCTGATGGCAATGGTACTACAGCAACAGTGGACAGAACTAGTGTTCGTTGCCACCAGCCAGCTGGTGGAGTGAGCCAGATTTCTTTTGGTGGCGAAAATTGTGCATCTCCCAAGAAGGCCGTTACAGTTCCAGAAGTAGCAAAGCAGAAAGAGTTGAGTGGGACAGTGGAGACCACGGATGACATTACAGCGCGTCGGGTTTTCTCAAATGCCAAAGCCAAGGAGCTAACTGGCAGCAATATCTTTGGTCCCCCGCCTCCAGAATCACCTAAGCCGTCAGCTCGAGCTCTGGAGTTGAGGCGGGAAGAGGCAGCGAAGGGACCAGAAGAAGCACCTCCTCGGAATGTCCACACATCCGTCAAAGTCTCCAATCCTGCAGGGGGTCGTTGCCAAATCTCTTTTGGTCCAAAAGACGAAATTGATTCAGTTGCTCGCAAGTTGCATGACCAGAAGAAGGCGGAGCTTTCTGGACATGACATTTTCAGTGAAGAGAATGCCATGGTATCTGAGAAGAGTCTCCATCACCAGCTCAGTCAGGCAAAGCTGAAGGAGATATCTGGCAGCGATATCTTCTCTGATGACAAGCCTGCCGGTCGAGATCTCATCGGTGGGATAAGGAAGCCACCTGGTGGTGGAAGCACTATTTCCCTTCAGTAATTGTCCAATACAGTTTGCAAGACTGTAGTTGCTGCTGTTTTTTCTTTTTTTCGGGGTCTTTTTGGGGATGATGCAGCTTGTTGGGGATTGATCAAAATGCTTCTGGCATGCTGCTTATGCTCCAGTTGTACTTCAATGGGCAGTGGGGGAGAGCAATTGCCCTGTGCTGATACCACATTCTTTGGAGTAAAGGCTTTTGGTTGGTTTTGCAAATGGCAGAAAATGTCTGTTTCTGACACCTTAGAGTGTGAGATGATGTGGTCTGTTTCATATCATACACTTTTGCACAGGATTGGTGAGTTGCTTTGTGCGTTGATAGAGCTTTTGGTATCAAGCTTGTGGTGGGTCTGGATCCAGATCCTACATAGCTTGGAATGCCTATTTTCTAGAAAACAAATATGAGAGAGACTAGGTAATCTATTACAATCCATTTTATCTAGCAAAGCATGCTGTGGACTATCTCCTACTCATTTTGATGATGAAGCCTGCTCCATTTCTTTGTACCAGTGCATAAATGTCAAACCTTGTTTTCCTCAGATGTGACTTGTGACAAGCAAGCCAGGTCCTGCAGGCTCTGGTAGTGGAAGGCAGCCCACAAGATCAACACTCATTACCCGCAGCTTTGTTGGTTTTGCTTTTCTGATTTTCATTGTTAGAGATTTTATTGTTGGCATGTTTGGGTTTTGGATTAGATGTTGTTGCCATTTGCATGTTTGTGATATCTTGACCTAGACTTTCTGGCAACTGTAACTCTTGCTGAACATCAATGTCCCCTCGATTTGTGGCATTCACAATGCCCAGGTACTTGAAAGAGTGTGCAGTGATTGCAACAGTAAGTTGTCCAATTATCAGATGTAGGCTGCTGGTAGACTCAGCCTCCTCTCAGGGTTGATATTCTTTCTGTTTTCTTTTGGGTTGCATAACAGAGCAGGAGCATTAGAGCCTGTAGTGATAATTGTTTTTTTTCTTGTTGGGTGCCAATTTCCCAATGTGTTTTGCTGATATGCTGGTGGTTTTCAAGGCTGGTTTGCGACAACCATGCCTGTGTATTTCAAGTGCCCTAGGTTTCAACAATGTTGGGTTGAGTGCTTGAGACCCAAAGAAGAGAGCAGGGCCAATTTAGTGTATCTATACTGTCAAGCGGAGCAGCTAGCTACAAACAGTTTGTTGATGGGAAAAAGTGTGGAGAGCATGGCGGCAAGCCTTCCAACAGAATTCTTTGTTAAGCAAACCTGGTGATCGCCTGAACAGGTAAACAAATCTACATTGAATTTGGCTGCGGCAACACAATCTGGATTCTGGTCCCCACATAATCAACACATGGAATGAAAAGTTAAACCTCGAAAGGAAAGTGAGGTCACAAATGAAGAGTTGTGAAAGATACTAATAGGTGTTCCCTGTGAATGAAGCACCCTCCACTGCGCTCTGTGACAGATAATGCTTACCCATGGGACATTCAGAGGGCATCCAGAATCACACAATTTCCTTGACAATAACCTATAGTACAGCAGGAAGGAATAAGCTTAGTAGATCAAAGGTGTAGTAGAACAAGGTTGCAAGACACCAAGTTGTGATTTGAACGGGATCTTACTTCTGGAATTCAAGTATATGCTTCTAGTGAGGAGATACCAAGTCTAGTTTTGTCTGATGGACACACAAGGAAAGATACACACCTGTGCTTACTACTCCATGATCAAGATAATCAAATCTTACATTACTAGGAGATATGGGTGTAATTCACTAATCCAATTCATTACGCGGTCTTAAAAGTGAATTAGCTCTTCATATCTACATGTCATTTCACCCCAAGTGTAATTTATTAATTCAACTCACAATAGGATCCTAAAAATGAATGAATTAAGTCATCGTACCCTTATGCCATTTCACCTTGAGTGAAACTTGGGTTATTCATGTCCACTTTTAATATAAGCATTTATTAAGGTAGGCAATTGACTAGGATAATTCACTAAGGTCAACTTTTTGTATTATATTTCAAAAAGGATGACAAAGTAGATTAATCAATTGTCTAAAAAGTGGGTGCCAAACCCTTAATTTGTGGAGATTGTATTGTCAAAGGAGAATGATGCACAAAGGATGCACGCAGGAAGCCATATGGTGATGGGGTCAAGTAAATGCCATGTGACATCCTTGAGTCCTGGAAATTTGACACATCATAAGACTCTTCAAAACTGATATGCTTGTGACTCAAAGTAATCTTGACAGCTTAACTAGAATGTTTCCAAGCACAATGCATGTAATACAAGTCCAATAGAGCTCTAGATTTGCCTTCACACTAGGTCGGAGGGTGAACATGTTTAAGTGAAAGAACATGGCAATGAATCTCACAAACAAAGGACACGGTGATCGATTATTCCAAGGACTTCAACTTCAAACTAACTTTCTTCAAAGAATTTAATTCCCAATAGATAGTAAGGAGCATGTTTCACATGAGAACGTACTTGAAGTATTATGCAGGGAAATTTCCTTCCATTTGAAAATGCGTTTCATGTTCTGTGTATGAAAACCTAAAATTGCTTCTTTGGAAAAAATTCACCTTTTCACTCTAAGTTTGTTGTTGGGCCCTGCCCCCACAGTGACAGGGACTATGGCATTGGATTCAACTTTTGGAAGTTTAACCTTATTAGAACTGGTTTCACATTAGGTGAATTGGTTTCTTTGGTGAAAGTGTTTAGACTGTTTAGATCGGAACAGATCTTTTTGGTGTTCAGAGTGTGGACACAGCAAGTAGATGTACAACATATCATCCATTGGCAGGGCCAGCATGTTTGTGATGCCTTTGTTTCAAGGCATACACACAAGCACATAATGAAAGCAAACACTAAACAATACCAATCAACTAAATGTAGTAAAGTTTCCAACACAAAAGTATGCATGTTTATCAATGACGCCTAACAAGAACCTAATCTTTGAAAAAATTTGTCATCTCCCACTTATGATGAGTATGGTAAGGATCATTGGAACTTTAATGTTCATATAAAATTGGTGTGACAACCCTTCCACTTTAAGTGGGGAGGTTCAAAGTTGAAATTTTCTTTTGTCATCTCCATCTTTGTTCGACTTTCATTCAAGAAAGAAGGATGATCATTCTCAAGTCGTGCACCCTTGGGGAGATGCATGTGCTCTTCAAGTAATTAAATGGTTGTGTCCCCAAGGGAGATGCAAGTGCTCCCTAGGAAAATGCTTGTGATCCTTAGGTGTTCCCCAAGGGAGCTATTTGTGCTCCCTATGGAAATGGTTGTGTTGCTTGGGAGATATTTGTGTTCCCTGGTAAAATAAATTGTGCTCCTGAAGGGGAAATGGTTATATGTCCTTGAAATGCTCATTGGGAAATGTTTGTGTTCGCCAAATAATTGTTAAGGGTAATGGTTGCATGTGCCCCAACAAATGGTCTTCCTTCAAGTTTTAACTACAATGAAAAGAAAGAAATGATGCATTTATTTTTTCACCCAAGAACCTTGGCCCACCCATTTTTATTTTTTTCCCTTGGCAATTTGACCAAAAAAGGGGACTAAATTGCACATTGAGAGCATCATCAAAACCCACCTTCTTCATTTCCCCATATGGACATACAATACAAAGTTCATCTAGGGAAATCATCCAAGAAAAAAATGATTTTTGGAAAGAAAATTTTGAGCTTGAAAGCTCTTGTTGGAAGAGGTGGTTTTTAACCATTGCACCACATAGCTTCATTTTTAAAAAAAGAAACAACCATACATAATGGGTTTATGATAATTGGGGTTCAATAAAAATAAATTTAAGGGATATTTTTTTAATTGGGCACTTGTCTTGTAATATTGTCAAGCCCAATGTATCATTTGAATAGTTGATCTTTTTTAGTGTCTGCCTATAGAGCATCATGAGGTCTAATAAATGGTGTAAAAAGTTCTTAATGATGTGCCAAAATCTATCATTTCCCAATCTCAAGTGTCAATTACATAATACAATGGCCATTGCCTTGTCCATACAATGGTGATAAAAGAATTTGATTATTTGGTTGGTAACCCAAAGGTGTATTTGAAGTTTACTTTGGAACCAAAGGAGGTATGGCATCATGTAAGAAATTCCCATGAGTTAGTAGAGATTTAATCAAGAAATATGGTTAAAGATCAAAATAATATAAGAAAAAAGTTGTTTATTATTCAAAACATGGATGGTAATTTGTTGCCCCTCTATAGGAGGGGATGTTTGTGAAACACAAAGTATGTAATCGATGTTAATCAATGATGAACACATGCAACCAAGGTTTTAAATTAATGATGACATATTCAATTTAAGGTATAATAGGAGCCACATATCAACCCTTTAGATTTTATATTCTTGGACTAAGTATTAACACATTGTTGTGCAATCATACAGATAAATTCACGTTTAGTTTTAGATTGTCAATTTTCATGTATTCATGTTAAGGTTGTTTGACCCCAATTCTTTAAATGTCCAATTTGCCTTTTTTACATGTGTTAATAACCAACCTATTGACCCATCAATGGTCACCTCTTTGTCATGCACCCATAATAGATAATATGTGATTTTGTGTTGATTCATCAAATATGGTTTGGGAAAATTTTGCTCCATCAATGGATGAATTGATTTTTTGTGTTCTTTCATGACATTAAGTCAATATAAAGGATGTAACTTTATTTTAACAAGTAAGAACATCTCCACCCAGCCTACATAAGGTACACAAATCGCATTTTGACAAGCCCAATCATGGGCTTCACCAAAAACCTACCCCAATGCAATTGATGCGATAATTAGAAAACCCATCAAGCCTTGCATCATAGTGCATGATGTTAGACTCAACATTTGTACTATGGATAAACAATCGCATCCATGAGAAGAATCAATGTCTCATGTGCCATCCTTATCATTTAAATCAATTGTCCTATCAGCACCATGGCAATTCAAGATGCAAATTTTGGAAAAGTGAAAGGGAAATGTTTTTTTGAAGAGGAGGAAAACCAACTTTGTAAGAGCATGTTTCACATCTCTTAGGATCCCATTATTGAAAATGGTAAAAAAAATCAAGCTTTCTAAAAGCAGGTGGCTCTACATTACAACAATATGTTTGATGGTTATGGAGACCTAAGGAGGTCACTCATTGTATTTTTTTGAAATATTTGAAATAAAAGGATATTTTTAAATATGTTATGAAATAATGAAATAGTATAAGTATATTTAAGATTATTCTAGGTATATTTCAAATACAATTTCATAATGAATCATAATCACCTTATTTACATTTAAATTGCAAATTATTATTTTTCAATTCAAAGGGCATTAGTTTGCTTGAGCAGATCAATTTTTGAGAAGTATTTTAATATTTTGAAATACCAAAAAATTTGTTGAATTTTATTAGAATCATAATTGTCACCCAATGACCATTGATAAATTATATTAGTACAACTATTATATGCCTAATTCCAATTTAAAAACCTATAAATAATTAATATATATTGAATCAAATACATAGAGGTGGTGGCCCTCAATGAATATAAAACTAAGGTATTTTGTTAGGTGGAAAAAAAACATAACATTTCATTACATTCATTAAATCATGAGGGTTCTTTTTTCTATGTAATTTAGCCAATAAGATATTCAAAAAATACTTGTATTATCATCTTATTAAATAATATTAGTTGACCCCAATTGGATAAAACTCTTTAAAGTTTGCACTTCTAAACATAATGTCCAATACCACCTAGATAATATTTCCTTCCCACAAATATATTTCTTTCATTAAATTCCATGATAATTCATTGGTATGTTTTTCTTACTTTGGATTATAAAAATTTCATTTTGCTTTCATAGTTTTGTTGTGATTGTTAATATTTCACATACACAGTAAGTAATCATGTCCTTTTCCACTATAGAAATTTAATAAGATGGTAGTGAGAATGGACATTTTTCACTAGTTTTGGACCTAATTGGTTTTGGTGAAAAAAAACTAGTTGATTAAGACATTTTTAGTGGAACCATGTTTGGTCATTTTGGATGTTTCACTAGGTAATTAAATTAATATTCTTTAAATGAAAAACTTAAGGTCCTAAAATAAAAGACATGGATAGTGGAAAATGTCACAAAAATCCCAATGTAGCTTTCGCTTAAGGGGCTCAAGCTAATAAGTTTAGCCTAAGATGCATAGCTTAGGACACTTAACATAGGTGACCTAGTTTAAGCAGCCTAACTTAAAAGGCCTAGGTTAAAACAAACCTGAGTGGGCCTACTTAGGCAAGGAACCTAGGTAACCTAACCCATTTGCATAGGTTGCAAGTGCAAAAACTTGAACCCCTCACCAACACTTTGATGGTTCAAGGTTTTTACCATCACTTTATAATTATTTTTAATAACAAAACTACCCACCGCAAAATTGTAAACAAGAATTTAATAAAATTGAAATAAAAAAGCCTATGTATTTTAATTAAGCTAGGTTTAGTTTAACATACCTTAGGTAGACACAAGTTGACCTAGTATCTTAGGCCTACCTAGGTTAATTTAAACATAAATAGGTTAACTAGGCTAGCTAAGGTAATAGAAAGTGGCATAGGTAAATTTAGGTTACCTAAGTTAACTTAAACCCACATAGGTTAACATAGGCTTAACTTAGGATAACCTAAAATACTTAAATTGACCAAGGTTTATTTAGTTTGATTTAGATTAATCTAGGCTTACCTAGATTGACCTAGGCTATCATGGGCTAACAAAGGTTAACCTCAAACTAACTTAAGTTGACATAGGCTATTGTAGGCTAAAAAAAATTAACATTGGTTAAACCTAAACTAAATTCAAATTAACCCAAGCTAACTAGAAAGTTAAACTTAAGCTCATCAAACCCAAACTAAACATAGGCTAACCAAAGTTAAATCTAGGTTTATTAAAATTAAACTTAAATTAAACCTAGCCAAACCAAAGCTAAACATAATTTAACTTAAATTAGATTAAAGTTAAATTTAGGTTAAACTTAAACTAACCAAGGTTAAACATAGGTTAAACGTAAGCCAACCAAGGTTAAAATAGATTAAATTTATTTTAACCAAAGTTAAACCTAGATTAAATCGAGGTTAACTATGGTTAAACTTAAGCTAACCTTTGCTAAACCTAAACCAAACATTGGTTTAATTAGGTTTAACCTCGGCTAAACATAATTTAAACCTTGGGTAAACCTTGGATAAACTTAGTTAAATTAAGCCTAACCAAAGTTAAACTTAAATTAGTCAAAGTTAAGTTAACTTTGATTAAACATGGGCTAATTAAAACTACCAAAAGTTAAATTTAGGCTAATCAAAATTAAATCAAAATTAATATCAACTAAACTTTAAGTAAACTTATGTTAACTTCAATTAAACCCAAAGCAAACTTAAATTAACCTCAACTAAACCCAGGTTAATTTTAATTTAACCAATGTTATAGTAAGTCAAATATAAGTTAAACATAGGTTAACATTAATTAATACATTATGGATGATATTAATACAGGTTTGAAAAATATGTTTTTCATTCCATGTATTGATTCTAACTTGTGTTTTAACTTTATGAATATGTGTATTTTTTCATCCTTGGTTTTTAAATCCAAACTTAATATTCAATTTTTAATCTCATTTCAAATTGAAATGTTGATCAATATTGATAAATCATTAAAAAATCATTAAAAAATCTCACATCACATGTGAAACTTATGTTGCAACACAAACAAAAGTTATGATGTTTAAGGTCTTATCACAACAAAGAAAATAATCTCAAGTCACATGTGAAATTCATATCATGATGCAAGCTAAAACTATGACATTTAAAGTTTCATCACAATGAAGCTTCGAAAAAAATTAATTCACTTCAATAAATGTAAAAACTCCATATTGTGTGTGAAACTTGTGTTGTGACAGAAATTAAAACTATGACGTTTAAGATCTTGTCATGGTGAGAAATTTCATGTCACAACACAAGTTAAAATTATGACATTTAAGGTTTCATCACAATGAAACCCCCAAAAAATATCCTCACTTCAATGGATGCAAAATGTGTTATATTGGTAATAAAAACAATTTATTGTGCATGAATGGATACACATATGTAATGATGTTGATAGTGAACAAAACATGGAGAAAGACATTAAACATTTTTGTAGTTTGGGAATGAGGCCTTTTGTCAAAATTTTGAATTATTTGTTACATGGGAATGGGTGCACACATGTAGTGACCTTGATAGTGGACAAGTAACTACATTTGGGACACATACATATGTTAGTGAATGCAAAATTTATCGTATTGGTAACAAGAATAACTCGTTATACATGCATGGATACACATGTGTAGTGATGTTGATAATGTATAAGTTCTGATATTTGAAATGTACATACATTGTCAATGAATGAAAAATGCATCATATTGATAATTAAATTATTTGTTATGTGTCATCAGGTTCACATATGTAAGGTAGTCTGCTCTATGACCGAACATTTTATCAATATCTTCCTCATTTCTTATTCATTTTGAATGATTTAAAACGTTATGGGAGTGCTAAGTTGAGCTCTCCAATTCGTCTTTGAACAACATAGGTAAAGGAGTAATTATAGAAAAACAAGAAGAAAAAGAATCTTTTCCAAGTTATAGAATGTGTTTTTCTTTTCTTTTCTTCTCTTCTACCCCTCTTACTTTCAATGCTCATAACTTTCTCATTTCTTGTTCAATTTAAGTGATTTAAAGTGTTATAAGAGTGCAACCTTCTGATCTACAAATCATCTTTGAACCATAAAGGCAATAGAACGACTTTCAAAGACTTTTATGTGTGTTTGGTAATAGTCTTCCAAGTGTATAATGGTTTTTTGTTTCCACCATTTGACCCCCCCTACTTTGGAAGGTCACATTTGACCCATTTTTTCATCTTTTTTAAAGATTCAATTTTTTGTGGGTGCACATGAAATTTAAAGGAACATTCTCTAGAAATTTGCAGACCTTTGAGACACCAAGTGTTCAATGATAAGCATAGCTACCCTAGTGACATTGATAGTGGACAAGAGGTGAAAAAACCATTAGAGCATTTTTGTGGGTTAGGAATGAAACTTTTAATTAACTTTTTAAATTTTTTAAAAAAAGATTATAATTTCCATGTTGGTGAACATTAAACGTTGCACCACTATTAATTAATCTCTAACAATTAGTGAAAATTTTACCATTGATCAAAATACACTTTAAATTGATCAAATTATAGTAAAATTGAACATTAATTGCATAGGTAAATAGTAAAAAAAGAAAATATTTGTTCTTGTGATATTCATTACATTCCAAAATAGGTAAAAAAATCATTTAGACAATATTTTTGGTCCATTCAAGCAAATCAACACCCTAAATTGAGCTAATATATTTTTGCATGATGTTTGGATAAAAATGGAAGTGACTTCCTAAGGTGTCATATGAGAGGTCGCCCTGAGAATACATCCTCTATGTTCATTCATTGTTGGTTGCTCTTCAAAGATATACTTTAGTGGTCAAAAACAAGATAAGAAAATTGAAAAAGTATGTCTATGTCTATGCCCAAATTGTTGCCTACAACATATATAGATAGTGTTAGCAAATTTGTTTTTTTTAAAAGAAAAGTAATCGAGGCGTAATTGTGGCTTTAATCTTGAACTGCCTTCAAATTTGTTCAACAAAAGAAGATCAAAAGGTCAAAAAAATGAAAGAATGTGCAATTAGATGACAAGTAAAGGCCATTATTGACATGCAATTGTTACATTGAAAAATGCATCCATTTTTCGAGTACCAGAATGCATTGGCATTTTTTACAATTTGTGATTATCAAATGCCAAATGTAAAAGTGCACAAATATTTACAACTTCAATGCTAAGAAGAATTAGCAAAGTTGAAACATTGCATTTGACCTCAAGTTGTCCCTTCCATTGACGTTTGTCTATGTGTTGATCCCCTCTACAAATGTGCCAATCCCCTCTACTAGGGCATTGACCCTTTTCACATCATTGCTAACTCCACTAGATTTGACACCAAGCATTTTAGAATAATCATAGGTTTTTATGTGTATTTTTTTCCTCCAAGAAAGGCATTTGGGCATTTTTTATAAATAGACAAAATGTGTGTTCTTTGCAAAATGTTGATATGGTTTGTGAATTTTGTGAACTTTTGCAATGGACAAAATCTAGGATGTTTGAAATTTTTCGTGAAAATGCATAAGTTGTTCCTATGGCTTTTCATGGGACTTGGCCATGAAGAGAATTTGAGGGTGCTTGTGAATAAATGGTTGCCAGTGTTTTTTACTATGGGATTTAATGATGGTTAGACAAAGAGAAAAATATTTGCAAGTTTGTTTCTTGGGATTCAATGATGGCTAAAAGAAGTGAAGAAAAAGCTATAAGTTTTTCCAGTGGGATTAGATGATGGTTAAGAGAAGAAAAGAAAAGGTTGCAAGTTTTCTTTCATGGCATTTAGCGATGGCTAGAAGAAGAAAACAAGAGGCTGCAAGTTTTTTTCATAAGCTTTGGTCATAGTTGATTCAAAATGCACAAAAAAAACCTAATAGTTATACTTCATGTGGTTACATGGCTAATTTTCACGTAAATATTAGTGACAATTTTGCTCAAATGTTACATTTCATGCCAGTGTGGTCTAACAAAGGGCTTTAGATATTAATGTTGCAATGTGTGTTTGTGGGGGTAACCAATGGAGATGCATTAAGAAGCATAAATTGCATTTCAAAAATTTACAAAATCCATTTTTAAGAAGGTGAATTGTGGTTGCAAAATTGGGTTTTACCCACCTTCCCATCTTGTTTAGCCCCTTGTATACTCATGTATGAGTTTGTATTGTTGTTGGTAATTCATTCAACTTAAAGTCTTTTAAAGATTTATTGTGGATTCTACTAAATTATAATATTTTTTTGTTATCAAAATTTGTAAGTTATCATCCTAGCTTTATTGATGAAAGGAACAACAATTGTTAACATTAAAAATTGAGCGTGCCCATATGAGATTACATGCAAATGCAATGATATGCATTACACCATTTCATTACAATCAATATATTAAAAAAATATGCTTGAATTTAATGATGGTTTAAAATGAATTGACACATTGATCTACAAAGTAAATAGGTTTAACATTTTAAAGAATCCTAATATTGCGTAAAATGAAAGTTATCCTGAAAAGTCCCTTTAAGCCCAAAGACAATTAGTTTGGGTGAGATAAGGGATGAGATTCAAAATTACCTGGATGTGTAAATAATACAAGATGAAACTAGTTTTTGCACCAAATCCTAGCCCTTAGTCATTATTTTTTAAGGGGAGCACCATGAAGGGTGGGGGTGTGCACAAGTTCTCCTTTTTGTTTTTTTGGGTAGGAAGGTTGGGGGTGGGTATAAGTTTTTTTTTGAAGGATTGTATTGTGGGTAGACCTCATCCTTTTGGGCTTTTGGAGGGTTGAGGGTGCCCAACAAGCTTCCCCAACCCTTCAAAAATGGAAAAAGGAAGTCTACTTCTACCCCCACCTCCCCCCAAACCAAACCAAACCACTATGAACAATGCCCCAAACCAAACCACAAAGTTCAATACCTTCATCAACTTTTTAAATTTGACCCTTTGTTTCAAGTTTTGGCTCTTAGATTGTCTTACTTTACATGTGAGCACTTACTAGGCATGAAATTCATGACATGTGATGAAATTGGAACTAACTTCCAAATAACTTTAATATGTCAACTATCTTTCTTAGCATACACAGCAAAAATTGTTAAATAATAAGCTATATTGAACAAAGTTTACATTTATTGTGATTTTTATTTTTTATTTTTCAAAGACTCAAAAGCTTTGTTTAGTATCAAACTTCAATAAGAGACATTTCCACATTGATTTTTTTGGGTCATGATTTTTTTCCATTTTGAGAATTTTTTTTTGGCAAAAGGAATATTTTGTCACAAATTACATGTTTAAAAAAAAAAAATCATCAATTTTTTCGAAATATCGCCATAATTTCCTACAATATAAAAAATGTGTTTAAGATTGTTTATTTTCATATTGTGGATATTACCAAATCTAGTTAAATATACTTACAAATGATCACCACTTCGGCGTTACAAAATTGAAAAGGAAAAAAAACACACGCATGCACCCACATTTCCATTTACCTTTGCAACATAACTTATTGCAACATAAGGATTATTCAACAAGGACCACAAACTTCACATTCCGTAGTATAATATTACATTTGCACTAATAACCCAAATTATGTTATACAAATCCCTATTATAAATTTACAATACTATAATATCAACATTATGCATTATTTTCCATCATGCTACCTACTAAATATATAACTCACCCATCCATTTCAATTATCTAGCTACCCCATCCATGGGTGACAAGCCCAACAATATCCATTTCCATATTTTTAAAATGTCAATGTTTGGGAGATAAACATGACAAGCATGGGGGAGGGATGCCTTTAGGTTTTTTTTAACATTTTAATTTTTTGGTTTCCAAAGGTTTGGCCAAAAAAATAATTTTGCATTAAGTTTTGGAAATTTTGAAAAAAAATCCAAAACATTTTGTTGTCACAAAGCAAAACTTTGCCCAAAAAGATATTGGATCTTTTATAACACTAAGAGCCATTCAAATCACTTCTAGTTGATTTTATTTGGGGGCTTATAATCATTGTTGGGTGAATACCTAGCTTGGCAGATTACGACCATCATATGCAAGCATGCTTATATTAGGCAGTCGCCTGAATTACTTAAATTAACTTGATTTAGGCGCATCAGGAATGGTTAGTTTAGGTGGGGGCCAAATGAAGGCTTTATTTAGCATAAAATGATTGGTTAGCATTTATCAATGCTGGAACTGCTCTATGAACAAGAACTGTTTTGCCTGCATGATTCCTTCTAATCTAAAGTTCGATAAACGCTTGCGGAACAAATCCTTCTCCCAACGTAGGAATGAAAAATCGGACTCTACAGTACTGGTTCCAGGAAAAAGCGTTGCAATGACACCACAATATTCCATCAGATTTGGGAATCGAACACCAAGTAAAGACCAACCATCCTTGAAACTTGAACTGTTGGAAAGCGAATCGATGCCGTCCTTCAACACTGGCTCACATCTGTGAGCATGGATCAGGGCTTTGTGCTCATCAGCGATGAG
>Ga0116231_10008998_pt1 | contig 17186 bp, 9 predicted proteins | sample S1TSphgellanicum_2_FD_89695 | JGI IMG/M metagenome (GOLD analysis project Ga0116231, IMG submission 89695) | Host-associated microbial communities from peat moss isolated from Minnesota, USA - S1T2_Fd - Sphagnum magellanicum MG | ecosystem: Host-associated > Plants > Peat moss > Unclassified...
AAGAGGTGGAAAAAAAAAAAAAAATCGGGCAGGGAGGATGGGATTTTCGTCCATCCAGAAAACAGCCTCAACGGGCTCATCCGCAACTGGTGCATTGGTGGGTGCTAATTCACTCCAGCCCGCAAGTATTAGCCCCATACAGGTGGGAGGTACTGCTGTATGGGCTTGATGATGTAGTGGCATTTGAAATGCCCTGTGCTGAGGTTATTACCAGTGTTGGGCAGTTCTTGACTTCTATGCAGAACCTCTGGATCCGGTTTGCAAGAAAATAGAACCTGGAGCTGGGTCTGGTTTAAAAAAAAAAAAAATCCTAGTTATGGTTTTGAAAATCAGACTTGGTTCTAGTTTGGCTCTACGTAACCCAGACCAAACCTATTTTTACAGTTTTTTTTCAAAAACCCCAATTCCTGATTCTCGTTCTGGTCCAATTCTTAAAAAAACCAGACCTGGTTTTGGTTTGGTTTTTACTAACTGTCATTGAAAGCAATGGTTCAAACTCGTCAAACCAAGTGCCTGCCCAACGCTGGTTATTACAAATGGAGGAAGCATGCAAGGGGGAAGGTGTGACTCCATGTTGGCTGGTTCTTACTTTTCAAGAGAACCTTCTGTCTCAGTTCCAACTTTTTTTAAAGTTTGCAAGAACCACCAGTTCCAGTTCAATTGATTAATTTCTATTTATTTTTTATAGAGCCTCTGGTCTGGTATTCCTTGTATTTAAAGACCCCTGGTTCAAGGTTTTTAAAAATAATTTTTAGTGGGCCCTGTTCTACCTATCTACACATAAGCCCAAAACCCAATTGTTTTTCTTTTCACTAGGGCTGCGCCACCGACCGAAATGTGATCACCTATATCAACTACATGCCTAAACTCACAAATATTTTTAATTAAAAAAAAAAATTACATACTTGAGATGTTCCGAAAATAAGAACTACATCCCTAATGCTCACTGAACCTCACTCCAAAACTATTATTAAAATAAAATTCGTTGTTATTAACCTTTGATTTTTGTTCAAACTAACAACACGTGTAACCCCAGTCAGGAAAAGAGAAAAAAGAAAAAAGATTAAAAAAAAAATTAATTTAAAATTTGAGAACTGGAACCTGGATAAACCGGGTTTTGGCGCCAGTTTCGGTTGTGGTTCTAGCCAGAGGTTGGTGGCTGGTTCTGGTTCTGATTTTAGTCAGGTTTCTGGTTCTGGTTACAATTCTGAAATAAAATTGAATCAGCTGTCTGGGGGCCACAGTGAACCAGCACCCACCTGGTTATCTCTGTGCTTTTTTTTAACTACCTACCACTTGTGGGCTGTTAGTAGGTACGTAGTAAAAACAGCCTTTACCTATCTATGAACCAAATACTTACCTATTAGTTACCTATTTTCTTTGCTATCTATCTATATCTGAGACCTTCTTCTTTCAGAATTGGTTCCCAAGGTAAACCCAAATATTAACTCAGTTAATCCACAACTGAGTAATAACCAGTGTTGGGCGGTTCTCACGTTTTTGTGAGACCCGGTTGGTTCCGGTTCTCTCATGATATTATGGGAACCTGATCGAGTCTCTAATATATAATTTTTTGGGGCTGGTGAGAACCGGTCAGGTTATCAAATTTTTATTTTTCTCAAACTCACCCGGTTCTTATATATACAACAACCAGTTTTCACATACAGTTTTCACAACCTGATTATTAAAATTTTCATTAATTAAAATCAGTTTTAATAATTAAATAGTTAAATGACTTCATCACACGGAGAGAGCAACACCATGTGAGAAAAGTAACAGCAACAGAAAAAGAATAAGAGCAATGGGAAAAAAGTAATAGTAATAAGGAGAAGAGTAATACCAATAAAGAGAGAACAGTAAAAATGGGAGAAAAGTAATAGCAGTAAAGAGAAGAGTAATAGTAATAAAGAGAGAAGAATAATAATGGGAGAAAAGTAATAGCAGTATGAGGAAAAAAGTAATAGCAACAGGAGAAGAGTAGCAGTCCCAAGTGAGAAGTAGAACAAGAGGAACCAATAAATGATACAGAGAACTCTGAGAACCGGATCTGAGTTCTATGAGAGAACCTGTCCGGCGCTCCCAAAAATGTATACATTTGAACCTGTTCTCATAACCGGTTCTCGGTCATTTGAAAACCGGATGTCGGTTTTCATTCCGGTTCTCACATTAAAAAGTGTCAATCGGTTCTCATTGTGAGAACCGGGTCGAGACCCCTGTCAGCATTTGAGAACCGCCCAACATTGGTAATAAGGTGCATCCAGTGAATGGTGCGCTGGTGGGTGCTGGTTCACTGTGGCCCTGTCTGGGTACCTGATACCAGGAACCAGAACCAGCCGACAACGGTGTCAATATCCACTGCAAGGACTAGTACATGTATTTTTTGGGCTCTAGAAAGGTTGCCAAGGTGTGGCTGTTAAGAGTTCCAAAGAGATAACAACTGGCAGGCAACGTGTTAGTATTTTTGGTCAAATAAAATGGTTACATAACTTTTTGAAGAAAATTCAGAATCTGGTGATATAATTGCTAATGAAGCGGAATCTTTTTTGCCAACAATCAAATGTTATTTCTCATAGCTGTCTATAATAACCTAAAGCTCTACAAAATTTGGCTGCATGTTTCATGCATTGATGAATGAAAAGAAAACAGCACCCTCTTTCAGACTCAGTTTGCAAAAATCAGCGCCTCTGACGTTTGGGGAGAACATGTATGATAACAAACAAAGGGCGTGTCACACTTAGGCCTTGCCATTTACAGTATAAAATATCTTAAGGCAAAATAAGAATTATGGAAACTCAAATATTTCACCATGCAAAAATATAATCTTCAAAAAATCCTCTGAAAGAAACCAAAATACTTCAAGATATTAGAGCTCTATAATTAATCTCAAGTTTCAACACAAGGCAAAATATCATCTTTCAAATATCCTCATATAAAAAATAATCTATTACTTAGGGGCCAAAATCCCTTAAGCTACTATACTCTATAATGAATTTAAACACAATATCCTTGCCTTGGTAGGCAAGGCCAATAAAAACAAATTGTCACTCGAAATTTGAATAATGGTAACAACTGGTAACAAATAATGTGTAGGGTAAAGCCTGATGGCGAGGGTTGTGTCAAAACAAGGGGCCTACAGTACTTGGTTTTGAGGCAAATTTTCTTCTGCAGTTTTGACAATTTTTTGCAAACTTTCTACCAATTATGATCGTATGCTACATCAGCAAACTGGAAACAAAAAAAACACTTGTTAATGTCCAACTGCAGTACCTTGATCATGTGACACCTCTCATCTCATCCATGGTGTCCAGTCTCCACGTCTCCACCTCCTCTCTACCATGGGGATGAGTACTAGAGTTGGCATGGGTTTGAGTTTGGTGCAGAGCTGGCTCCTTTGGAAAAGGGGTTCAGATTTGATTTTTCTCCTTTGTTTTAGGTGCGTTTTATAACTATTTTAATGTGTGCAGCATTTGGGCAGTGAGCAGAGTGCAGTTAGGTTAGGGATAGTGACAAGTACTGTCAATGCATTTAGGCAAAGTATGGTACCATGTAGGTTGGTAACTAGGTACGTCATTCAGTGGCTACTAGTAGGTAGGTAAATGCAGGTCGGTGGTTTGTACGCAGCTACTACTGTGGTTGGCTATTACTTTGGTTAGCTACCTAAGGGAGAGGAGTACATTGAAAAATGTTGCATTCCTCTCCACATACCATCCATTGTGCATCTGTGTAATAAGAGCAAAATGGATGAACATGGCGATTGGTCACGTTTCATCCCCAATTCCTTACATTGATTGATGTACGGAGATCAAGCCTTGGGTGAAACAGCGCCTCCACATTTACCATGGTAAAAAAACCCTGACTTTTTTAAAGGTTGCCTTTAACCATGGTTAATAGCCCATCTTAAGATGAAATCATGGTCTTAGAGTCCAAATTTTGCATTTCCTGACTTAAATATGGCAAGTTAAAATGCCTCACTCAAGAAGGTGGAAGTACTAGTATAGGTGCTGCTGGTTCACCCTGGCTGGAGGATCAAGTATTTGCATGTCAATGGAGAAACTAATTCATTTTCCTTACCATGCTTGGTCTGAATGGCAATTGTTTTTCACTACCATATAAGCTACAATAGAAAGAAGTCAAGAAAAGGGACATTTGGTACCAATGCTTAACAAAACGAAACACAGAATCTCAAAGCGCTGGGTCAAACTGACATTGTGTTGTGGGGTTGCATTTCAGTCTGACAGGCACTGATTGTCATCCTCTTGGGAAGAGCACCTTATTTTGGGACTTGTGTTTTGCCCTTTCCATTTAGCCGTTCCATACTCAATTTGCTGTACAGACAATCAATCAGCCTTGGAAACCCTGAATAGATTCTGATGGCAGAAGGGGGGGCCACTGCCACCTGGTGAAATGTTCTGGAGGTTCATGTGGTTGGTGGGCTAAGTACTACTTATGGATATTTTCATCCATATTTTAAAACTCTATCCTACATAATGACGCGCACATCGAAGCTATTCACCATCCTCCCATCCATACTTTTTCCAACTAGGTTAAGTACTCATGGATATTTCCATCCATATTTTAAAACTCTATCCTACATAATGACACTCACATTGAAGCATTGGAAATATTTGTAAAGTGCACATTTAGGCATTTACAGACCATGCCTCTTGGGTATCCACCCCAAGTCTTTTCTCATGGGCCTTCACACTTTGCATCCATCTGCTCTCAGAAAATGGAAACCAGCCAAAATATTATGAAGGCATGCAGTCGTGAAAAACAAACCCCTTCCCTTCTAGAAACCGATGATGACAACCCTTGTACACAGCCAGAGATGGACCATTACTTAGAACAACATCTCCAGCCCATGGGGGTTACTGCAGTTGAAACAGTGTTTGTTAGATTCAATGGATGAGAGGGATCAATCCCGAAAATATCAGCATCATTAGTTCACAATATGAACAAACTAGATTTGTTGTGAGAATGTTCTTGAAGTTCACTATACATCAAGGAAGTTATGAAGTTCATTGCTTGAGTTGCACACTTCAAAATCTAAGGTGGAAGGACCTAATATGACCTAGTACCACTTCATACCATTGAAATAAACATAGCGAATAAATTAGATTTTAATTTTCTCTTACAAATTTTTTTCCCCTTGAATTTGAAACTTAGTGTACATCCAGGACAGGTTATATGTGACATAAGGTCCCTGCTAGGTTGTTTAAGGTCTTACACATATATTGTAAGCTCCTAGTCAGGGTGTCATCAAAATCTGACAGGTATTTAATTGAGAGAAGGCTCTATCTTTCAAATCTTCCAAGACTTTTCGATTATCTTCCACTCAGCCCAATAAAAAATCTGACACATTTTGAAGTAGGAGAAAGAAGGGATTATCTTCTCAAACCTTCCTAGATTTTCATTCATCTTCCACTCCAGCTTGAAAAATATGACAAGTTATTATGTAGGTGGAGAAGAAGGGCCTATCTTTCAAACCTTCCAAGATTTTTAACATCCTCCACGTGGATATACAGGCCTTGTGGACGAGTACCTCAAATCCTGGAAGGTTCTCAAAGTAGGCCCTTCAATTCGATCTACTAGCAGGAGGAGGAAGGACCTATCCTTCAAACCTTCCAAGATTTTTAACATACTCCACTCAGTACACAGGCCTTGTGGACAAGTACCCCAAATGCTGGAAGGTTCTCAACATAGGCCCTTCCATTTCACCTACTCGCAGGAGGAGGAAGGGTCTATCTTTCAAACCTTCCAAGATTTTCAACATCCTCCACTCTGGTCTACAGGCCTTGTGATGGCAGGTACTTCAAATCCTGGAAGCTTCTCAAAATAGGACCTTCCATTTAACCTATTGGTAGGAAGGGCCTATCTTCCAAACCCTCCAAAGATTTTCAAAATCTTCCACTTGGGTATCACAATTCCTGGAAGGTTCTCAAAATAGGGCCTTCCTCCATTGACCTTGTGATAGACCAAGGACCTCAAACCCTGGAAGTTCAGCCAGGGGTGCGTCTGGTTCAGTGATATAGCCCATGTCTGGGACCCTGTGACCTCAAAAGAGGTTCTGGGTTCAAACCCACTGGTGTGCAAGTGAAAGCCCTGCCTGCCCTTTGCCACTGAGCTTGACTTGGGGGTTGCCAATGGGCTTGTTGGTCGGGGTCTGCTGTTGTGCTTTACTATATATATACATAAATCCTGGAAGTTCTCAAGAGAAGCCGTTAGAACGAGTCCTTAAAACTCCTACTAAGGTCTGAAGGCTTGTAGGGGCTGGTGACGAAGAAGGTAGGGAGGTACTCACAAAGAGGGATGTTGTTGCTTGTCGAGCGACGGGCCGAACTGAATTTGCTCCCAAAGTTGGGTGCTTGAAGCCATAGAGGCTGAGTACTTGGTTGTCTGCGAAGTTGACGGCTCGCTCCATTTGCGAGATGCAAAGCTCAGATGTGTACATCGGATCAACGGCTCCTTCACAAAATTCACAACCAACAAAATGGGTGATAAACGGCCATCGCTCGTCCCCATACAGACCCGGTTTGTACTTCGCCATCATTTCTTCAAATTTCTCTGTCAAAATTCTCCAGTAGCCTTGGAAGTAGTACGAGTTCTCCAGGTACACCTTCGATCCCCACTTCTCCCTGCAATAATAATCACAATCATACCTCAGCTTCCTATGTACACTTCCTGAAAATACACAGATAGTTCATCTGTCTGTGATGGAAATTGAAAACGGAAAGTTTCAAGCTTCCTGAAGTAGCTGGTACCCAAATTGTTGTGCTTTTCTTGTGATTTTTCAAAAACATGCAGTTTGAAGCACTATACACCTCAAGGTGACTCCTTTGCCTCTGAATGCACCCAATTGCTCCAAAATAAATAAATAAATAAATAAATCTATCTTGGACCATCAAAAGCTTCAAGCTTTCGAAAGTAGCTAGTATTCAAATTATTGTGCTCCCTTTGCAATTTTCCAAAGATACAAAATTGCAACTTCAAACAATGTCCACTTGCTTAGGTGGCTCTTTCAAAAGCTTCAAGCTTCCAGAGTAGCTAGTACCCAAATTATTGTGTTCTTGTTGCAAATTTTCAAAGATATAAAATAGCAGTTTCAAACAATGTTCACCTGTTTTAGTAACTCTTTCCAAAAGCTTGAAGCTTCGGGAAGTAGCTAGTACCCAAATTATTGTGTTCTTCTTGCGATTTTTCAAAGATATAAAATTTCAGTTTGGAGGACTGTCCACCTGCTTAAGTGCTCTAAGTTTGACTGCAAATGCACCCAATTGCGCCCCAAGAAAAAAAGAAAATCAGAATATTTTTTTTACCTATCTGTGAGCATCAAGTACGCAAGTGCAGATTGGTCATCGGCTTCACGATCAGGTCTTCCAGGGAAGGCCTTGGACAGCAGTGGGCCGATGGCGTTTCTGACAGCGCCCTTGGGACTCATGGGAGCCCAGGCATGGAGAAGGTCCATGGACCACTGGCAGTTGCGGAGAATGAAAACTCCAGCATTGAGGCCTATCCAACTCCTCTTGTCATACACGGCATCGTCCCACCCGTGCATGACCATGTTGTGGTTGGCGTACTTGTGGAAGGGAATCTCAAAGGACATGTCTGTGAAGATGGCGTCGCTGTCCATCCACCAGATCCAGTCTACCTCTGGGTGCTTCAGCATGAGCATATGAGTGAGGAAGACTTTCACCCACCAGCTGGTCATCTCATCATCTATCTTGTCCAAGTTGTAGAAGAGCTCGATGTCGTGCAAGCGGCAGTAGTCCACTTTGTTTTTGATGGATTTTAGGAGCATCTCATCACCCCGTTCGTGCTCACAGGAGTGTGGGTGAGAGCTCGTGATCAGAAGGATGAGAGGTTTTGATGATTCTGAGCTCTGATCAGCTGCATTGAACCTCTTCTTGGCTTTTGCAATTTCACGCTGCGCGTCCCAGTCCTCAATTCTGGGCCCGAATTTGGTAAACTTCTTATTGGACTTCAAAACGCGTTGCAGCTTTTGATCTATTTCTGTCAGAAGCCGCCTCACCTCGTCGGGTGCTTCCTCTCCGCCAGCACCTTGCGTAAAATCGGTGTCGGAACCGTTAATGTCGATCTGGTTGCTTATTCTCCACATCACATATGTGCAGGCAGCAACTGTGGCACAAATGATGTATATCGCATTGTACTGAGACGTCCTCATTGTACGTGCAGCCTGAGACTTAGCTCAATCTGCCGGGCTACTATAGAACCGACTGCAGAGTTTCTCACTTTCTCGATCAAGCTGGATGCCAATCACTAGTGTAACATATCGACCAGCTTTCATAAAAAGATCTCGAACCCAAAACGAGAGAACTGGTCGTGCAACAGCTCTAAGCTCCCCTATAAGACACAATCTATATCACTCTTGAACAAAGTCTCTCTACAAATTGATACCACGTCTATAAGTACCTTAGCTCTTGGAAGCAACTGACTACTAGTCTTAAGAAGATCTATTCCACAATCCATGCACAACTAGTCTTGCAGGAAGACGATGACTAAAGCTTGGATCATGAAGATCGCTCTTCCAGAGGTTCTGCACAACTGCAACCCATCAATACTGGCACTCTAATTGCCTTAGACTATCCAAAGCTGGCTCGATGATGCTAACTATATAAAACCGCAAACATTTCAGCCCCCCTTTGCAGCAGTTGCTCAAAACTCAAAGTTTTAGTGTATGTAGGAATGAAATGATCAGGGCGCCTGGGACCACGTCCTAGGTTTTTGCAGAATCGACGTAGGCACCTCTCCAGCCATCTGAGGACCCACTTTTGATCTCGGACCCATCAAATCTCTGGGCAGGTTGATGGCTGCTAAGCTGCACCCGCGCCAGTGCTGCACAGTTCTCTTTCAGAGCGAGGGTCTCTTTCCATTAGGCTACTGTGATCACAGCTACACACAATCAGCTGACTACTTGCCAAAAATTTCTCATGATCACGACAAACCTTTCCTGTCCGGCAGTAGAGACCCCATTAATAAATACGGAAATCTCAAGGCTCGTGAGTTTAATAGTAATGTTATATTATTGTGCAGGTTTCTGAAAGATTCGACATGATAGCGGCAGCTCAATATTGTTTTCACTCCCTTTCACTGACACCCGGACAGAGCTCGTTAGGGGTTATTTAGTGTCTTATCCGTCAGTGCCCACTCTCTCGAGCTGCTGAGCTTGGGGGGCCCAGCAGCTAAGTAAGTTAAGTTAATCTTGCACTCCCACCAAACAGCTGCTGATCAGCATTCCTGCCACAATTGTGCAGACCAAGTCAAGTGCACGCATTATTGCAGGAAGTCCCTCACTCACACCCCCCCACCCCACCCCACCCCACCCCCCAAAACACACACCTGTAGACAAATAGGTGTATATACACACACATAGACTCCCATTGCACGTGTTCATTCCTTTCTCTCATATAATGCAAAATCTGGAGCTTTCCGATGTATGTTCATCTCGTCTGTCTCCTTTAGGGTTATGTTTTTTTTTCTTTCCCTTTTTCATTAGATTATTCCATCAGTTTTGTGATGTAGCAAATCACAGTGGCAATCATCATCCATAAGAGGAATGAGACAAATTTGGCTATAGATCAGAGAGGATAGTAGAAAAATTTAAGAATCTGAGTATATGACTTGATGACCTCCAAGAACATATTGTCCAAAATATGGCGACTTCAGTATTTCTTTTCGTGAAAATGTGACGACTTGTGCTTAAAAATTCTCTCTACCCCCCTGTCGCCCTCGATTTTGTTTGTCGCCCCAAAAATTTAAAATGAAAAACAGGAGTCTGGGACTCTCGTTTGTTCTCACGAGCTGCCCCTCCTTCCATGTGCATCTTTTGTCGGTGGTGCATCGGTCGGTCGGTCGGTCGGTCGATCCAGGCTCTTGATAACGCGGATTGCGGGATGCGAAACACATGCGCAAAAAGGCCGTTTCTCGGGCAACCTGCAAGCCCGATCTTGCCGAGTCTATAAATGGGGGGCCGAAAATGTTGGAACCTGGTAGGCTAGACGCAATTCAGTGCCAATTCTTAATAATGTACAAATTCAAATCAGTGTCGTCTGCTTCTAGCTTTTGGAGAGAACCTCTGGTTGGTTCCCCACTTGAGATTCAGCTTAGTTAATTTTATTTAATAAAACCTTCGGTTCCAATCCCAGTTATCCAGTTCCATGCCCGGTTCTTCGGATTTGGAATTAGCATTCATTGCTCGTCATATAATCTGTGAGATTGACTCCTCAACTGGGGACCAATAATTTGGGAATGTAAGGTTATTAATGGTGTTGCCTAGGTCTTACTTTTCAAGAGACCTCCAAACTTGGTTTTTAACTTTTTTTTCTAAAATTTGAGAGAGGTTCCTCAGTTTCACTTTGGGCAAAAGCATCCTTAGGTGTAGTACTAAGGACATCACAATTTTTTATTTTATTAAATTTATTAAAAAATTTAAAATATAGAAACACTTAAACAATTTTTTTCATTAATTTTTTTTTTCTATGAGTATGTATACCAGGTTACATAGATTTGATATTTTAATGATTATAAAAAATATCATTAAAATATTTAATATTTTGATATTTCTACTCATTACATTTATAATTTAAAAAAATTTATAACAATGTTTCCTTTCCTTGAACTTGTATGAGTTCTTCAAAAAAGATGATACCTGCCCAACACTCCTTACTACAAGACAAGTGTCCATAGAGGCATGCTAGATCACCCCCTTTCCCTGACAACAAGGCTTCATATGTCCGAAGTCCAAAGCAGTCTTGTCCGGTTCTTGCTTTTGAACAAAACCTTCTGATCCCAGTTCTAGCTTTTACACGCACTTGATAGAACCTACGGTTGCAGCAGCTATTTTAAAATTCCATTTGCTTTATTTGATAAAAACCTCTTGGTCTCGTCTAGTACCAACTTTTCGAATCAAGTTATTTATTTGATAGAACCTGTCATCTCACATTCTAGTCCCAGCTTTTTCTAAAGAAATTTATTTATTTGATAGAATCTCTGGTTCAAGTCCCAGCAGCTTTTGGAATAAAATTTGATGGAAATGGCAGTCTGTTTTTTTTCGTTAAAACCCAGTTTTTCACGTTCAAACTTCAATACACATTCTCAAATTTTGATATAGAGTTTTTAGAAAGTGAGAAAAACAACATAAAACGTATGTTGAGTTGTCAGAATGTTGAAATATCTTGACGTTTCCGTTTCAATCATTTGTAAATATAAACCCAATCAGTTTTTTTTCTTTCTGTTTTGCAAAAATATGATATTTGGCTACTTTTCCAGCCCTTGTGGTGTTAAGCTGGCCACTGGTTGGGATGGGTTGGAGTCCAACTGGCTAAAGTATTTTTTCGGCGAAAGGTTAAGGAGAAATGGAATTTAATTAGGCAATTAGTTTTTTCCCAAGGTGGTTGTTTCTGGCTGCAAGGGTCATAATCTCTTAAGATTTCTGGCTCCTGCCACCAGGTTGTTGTACGGTTTCTTGCTTTTGCCAATTCTGAGATGGAGAACCCTCGGCAAGTTGGAACTTGGCAACCTTCTACTGAATCACTAAGACTTCTTAATAAAACCATACAATTAATAGCTAGTGATCACAATGCTCAATGGCTCTTGAATCATTGGTCAAAATTCAATACAACAAACCAATGACCGCAATAAATCAAAAATTGAAAACAAACAATAGACAATCACTTGTGAGGGGATCAAACCTTTTAAACTACCCATTGCACCACAAGTGTCTTGCAAAACAAAGGTTAATTACATACAAAACCATCCATAAGCCACATTAGAATAATCTTGTAAAAGAGACAAGACACAAGAAAAAAAAACAACTTGAAAATAAGAAGTGGTATGCCAAACTTCACTTACACAAAAAAACTAAAAAAACTAGCCAATAATTGTAGTTTGTAATGTTGCCAAAAAATTGCTAAGTTGAAACCAGAAAGCCTTAAACCTAAGCTCCCACACCAAATCAAGGATGTTTTTCTCACCTTTGCTCAAATGCCTCTACAAATGGAAAATTATGTAGCGTGTAAAGATTTTGGGAAAACATTCTAACCATCAAACCTAGGTTGGTAATGAATCAATTCCGCAACTTGCATTTGCAAAATGCCAAAGAACTAAAGCATCACTCATCTTTTATGTTCCCAAAAACTTGTATTTTCGTAATCTCTGCCAATTTGAAATATTTTGGGAAAGAAGAAGAAAGAACTCTGGATGTTGAAAGAGTACACCAAAGGTGAATGCACACTAAGGTGGCTCACTTTTGTCCTTTTCTGGACTTTCTACAAAGTGTACTATATTCAAATGACACAAACACATTGTAAAATCATTAATTTGACAAAAATATTTATGAATTGAGGTTGCCAACTTGAATAAGAATATTTATTGAAGGGTGAAATTCAATAAACATATACCAATCATATAGTAATGGACTTTTAAAATGAGCATATGGACTATGGTTTAGGTTCTACATTAACATTCAAATGCATTTTTTGTTATGATTTCATCTCAATATTTTTATAGGGACTCAATATATGATACTTGATGGAAAAAATATATATGGATTGAAAAAAGTTACAACAAAAACTTTAACCAAAAAATAATTATGGACTTTTGAATGACCAAATTTGGACTTTATTTTCCTAAGTCCCTATCTTGATCATTTTTTATTGAATTGATCCCCCTCCCCTCCTAATATGTATGTCAAAGAATTGTCTAGATGGGTAGTCTTCCATATAAACTTTATTAGTTGATTAATCATCACATAAGGCCCATTCAAAATTGGTTTTTAACTATTTTTTCCATTCTAGTGTTAAAATATGGACTTTTGGTATTGGGATTCTTGTTGCTTTTGAGCCACCCTAACTTGCATCTACCCCCAAAGGCAAGAGACAGGATGCACATAATTAGGTTTGGCCATGACATCAATTACATTTGATCTCATTGACAACTTGAGCATAAATTGTTCAGTATCAAGTGTAGCTACTAAAAGCATTCTAGGCACCCACACATCAAAATTGCCCACTTTCTTGGGGTGGTAATATGTTCTTTTAATCACGCATAAATGTTTGGCAAAACTTGCTTCTTCATCTAATTACAACCAATATTGTGGGTACACCACACCCAAGTTTATATCCATCATCCCATGAGCATGAAATCTCCTTTCTAGCTCTTTGACAAAGCAATTAATAGCCCTTGCCATACAAAGAAACCCACATATTCATATTGAAAAATGGTTTGACAAGATTTGTGACTAGGTATGCATATGTAATAGCTATAGCACAAGTGGAAGGAAATTGTGCATGTAGTATTCTTCACCCTAACCTTTTTAATTTTTGTAACTTGTATTGCATTTTCATTATTCGTAATCATAATGTGCATGCATTGGATTTTGGAATATGAAAATGTAATATAAGTTACAAAAATAAAAAAGGGTTAAGGTGAAAAATACTACTTGCACAATCTCCTTCCACTTGTGCTATAGTTGTTACATATGCATCCCTAGTCACAAATCTTGTCACACCATTTTTCAAACTTAGATGAGTAACCCATATGTATTGTTGACTCATATCAAACATTAGGTGTCCCACACTAGTGTTCAAATTTATAACCATTTCATGATGATGGATTCATGCCTTACACCCACCAATGTTTTGTATGCCTCAAATGCATCAAATTTGAACTTAGTGTTCAAGTCTATGTATAAGGAAAATATTTCCCCTTGATGCACCTTAACTATTACCACAAAATCACAAACAAAGACATCCTTCAACTAGTTGAACTTGATGAAATTGTGAACAAACTGCAACAAGGGAAATATGGTAGCAAGCTCGAACTTGACTTGCACATCACATAGGAGGTCAAAATTTGTTTTTTTTTTCATTACTAGGGATGTCAATGGCCATCTTCATCAGCAATGTCCTATATTCTGCCATAACTTGTTTGGCAGGGGATAACATATTAATCCATAATGTTTTGACAGTTTTCAAAATCTTAACCCTTTTTGTCTCCATGACCTTTGTAAGTTTTGTAAACTCCAAGTGTCTTTTAAGGTTCTTGCAAAAATAGTTGTAGAGTGTGGATAACAATTTTGTTCACCATTGGCAAGTGAAACAAATTTTGAACCACAAGATTGGTTTTGTGAGCCATACAATGCATTCCCATGGAATGAAGAGCCCACCCATCAGAAATTTGCTTTGTAACCCCATCATATATTTGGTTAAACCACCTTAGTTCATCAAGGCTTGCATAAACACTTGAGTCAAATTATTAGCACTTGATCTAGCCACCACATGTTTAAAGGAAAGAAGAATTGGTATACACAACCAATTCTACACTACATATGCATGAATTCACAACTAACTTTGGTTGTTAATTGTCCTCACTCATCACATGTTAAAAAAATGTATTGAGCAACTATAATAGTATAAATAATGGTTTAAAAAATTGGCTGAAAGCATGAATAGGTGGACAATTTGGACTATCACATTTGTAATTTTTCTAGATTACATACAAATGTACAATTTAAAGCCATATTAAAATTTAACATTGTCAATTTTTTAATTATTCATGTTGTCATAGACTTTAATGGGAATCATTGTAAAAATTTTGGATGAATTCTAAGAAGATTATTGACTTGTAATGGACTTTTGAAATGACAACATTATGTTTGTCCCTGAGGGGGACATTACTCAAAAAAAGTAGAAAATACATGAGAAAAAATATAGGGTGCAATATATTGGTTGTGAGGTAAAAATTATAAATTAATTAGTTTAGAAATAGGGTGATATATATTTTGAAAACCATATTATAATAAATATAATGTATGTGTAAATCTGTAATATTAGAAATTTTTTATATAAAAAATAGCATGTGCATTATAAAATAAAATTATTAGTTATTAGTAAGCTCAATTATTATGAAATAATGTTGATTAATTATCTTTTGATTGTATATGATGTTTATAGGGTCAATTGATTGAGGCAAAATTGAGTTTCGAACATTGGAAATAGAAAATTGAAATGTTGTTATGTCTATATCATCATAGGTGTGATGTAATTGATACTAATTAGGTGGATGTAGATTCTATTATATCTATTATCATTATGAATTATGAGAAGGAAAAAAGACATTTATTGGTTAGATTGTTTTGATGCAAATTCTTCAATTGAATTTCTAACTAATAAATTTTTTTAATTTCAATTACATTCCATACTTTCATTTTTGTTTTAACCTCGAACTTTTTTAGTTTCAAATTCTGTAAATCTAAAAATTTAAAATAATATAGGGTATTGCAATTGGATTCTAGAATATAGGGTGGTTAAAATATGTGCATATTAGAAAATCAAATAATAATAGGGTGGGGGAAAATATAAATCCAAAATCTAATACCCCCCCCCCCTCCCAAATACTCATTTGATGCATGTATGTGACAAAAATAATAGTAAGTGTCCCCCCTAGCTTTAATCACCAACCACATGATGGAAGACAACCTAGAGATTCACCTGGAGGAATTTCACCTAGAGGAGATCTGCTTAAAGAACCACCTTTCAATCCACATGTTCAACTTTTTGGATGGCCAACACCTAACCCACACATGTTCATACCACCATGGTATCAACCACTTATTGTGCAATTTGTGTCAGAAGTAGCCACAAAGCTACCATACATGAAGCTACAATATCCAACCCATGTCAAAGACACTAATCTTAATGTTCACATCATAGTGTTCAAAAAAGCCATTAAAGCTAATGGTGAAACAGTAAAATTTGACATCATCAACATGTTTGGTTTTACTTTTAGGGATAGTATCTTTGAATGGAGTAAAAACTAGGTTCAAAACCATCCGAATTACACTTTTGAAGAGTTGGAACAAACATTTTGCAAATGATTCAGAATAATGAAGAACAATGAAAAGGTATACATGCAGATGCAAAACATACAACAACAAATTGTCGAATGTCTTAAGGTTTATTATGAACACTTATTGAAATTAACTAACTATCTACATGTTAAACCAATAGATGTTTTTTTCACCATTGTTTTTAGGGCAAGTTTATTACATATACCTTACCTAGGATTAACAACTCCAAGTATGAAGACAAACATTTTAATTGAACACAAGGAAGTTGTTATAGTATGTGAAGAGAATGGACCCTTTAGTGTGAATTATAATGCTCTTCTAACCACACCAAAAGCTAATGTAAGAATTAAACCTATAGTATTTGCTATGATAACTAAATTAACATTAACTTGTACCAATTGTGGTAAAATAGGTCATTTAGTGGAAACTTGTCATAACATTAAAAAAGAGGTACTAGTTGTGCCAATTTCTATAGTTAAGTCTACATAACTTGCAGCAAGAATTAAAACCCAATCTTTTAAATTAGGAAAAATAAACTAGAAGAAATGTTCTATTCTGACCATCTTTTTGCGACTACTATGCAACTAATGTCCAAATCAATTGATTTTATGACTAACAATGTGTTAGTCCTACATGTGTATGTAGTTACAATTTGTAGTCACATATGCACTACAGGAAGGGTTGAACCAAATTGTAGTTGTAGATGTGACTACAACTTATAACTAATATGATTTTCATTGAAAATGTAGATGAAAAATGAACAATGTCATCCACTTTTGATTACATTCATCAATGGATGATAACATAATTGTTTTTACAACTGCAAATGAAAGGTTTTTCAATTGCAATAATATATTCTACCGCATGAACAAAGAAACATATGGCAAATTTTGTTATTTCAATTATATTATTATCCCTTCAATGTACCCATCCATGGGTCTTTTTTGCAATTATCCATGGGTCCTCCATGATATAATATCTAATAGTTAATAGTTTGCTAGAAAAGGCTATTATAACCTAGTTGGTAAATTAAGTTAATTAAGTTTAATAGGTTACGTTAAACTAAATAAGCCTATGTACATTGGTAGCCTAGCCTAGCTTGCATACTTAATTAATTGGCCTAAGTTATCTATAGGTAATAGTAGGTTAGTTTATTAGGTGTAGCCAATAGGCTAGGCTATGAAGGTTAGACCTAGCTAGGCTAGGTAAGCTAAGTAGGTAGTTGGTAGGCTAGGTCATTAATTAATTGGTAAACTAGGTAGTAGGTAATAAGTTGGAATATACGTAGTAGGTAGGTTTATTAGTTTATTGTGTGAATATG
>Ga0116231_10009000_pt1 | contig 17184 bp, 12 predicted proteins | sample S1TSphgellanicum_2_FD_89695 | JGI IMG/M metagenome (GOLD analysis project Ga0116231, IMG submission 89695) | Host-associated microbial communities from peat moss isolated from Minnesota, USA - S1T2_Fd - Sphagnum magellanicum MG | ecosystem: Host-associated > Plants > Peat moss > Unclassified...
AATCCATATGTTACAGACAAGGGACATTTGGTCACATGGCTAGATGCCATGAAAGCTCAGTCTCCTCCCCAGTTCCACTCTCTTCATGGAGATACTCCTGAATCATATGACATGGAGGCAACAGAATATGCAACTTGGCTTGTAAGCAATAAGAACTTCAAAACCTTCAAGTGAAGATTTGGATGGTAGATAGGGAGTTGCAATGGTTGGGCTTCTACTATACATTTATTCCTTCATAATTGCTAGCCACACTCTCATGGAGTTTTTCATTTGGTTTTTGAATATGCTTCTTGAGTCACGAACAAAGCACTAAACCTTGGACATCTTGTAAAAGTATCGTGAAAGCACTTAAATAGCACTAATACAAAGGGGTCCCCACTTTGTGATGATGGGCCATATCCAATCATCCAATTCATTTTTCAATTGTAAAACTTTACATATGATTGTAATTAACTAAATTTACATTAATTGTGACAAACTCTTAAGGGAAACAACTTGTTTGCCCATATTGTTGCATAAATATCAATTTTGTACAATATTGAAGTTATTTTACAATGTACATATGTTGCATCTAATGTCAAATTCCACCTCACCTTACTACTACGATCTAATATCTCCTCTACTACTATTTTCCCCAATATTACTACCACATTGTTGACTAGTACAATTTCCTATTCAAAATTATGTCCAACTCGGGAAAATAAATTATCTATTTTGTTGAACATTGTGACCATGTGAGGAAATATTGTAATTAATAATGCAAAAATAGCATCATCTTTCAAATGTGGCCCTTTGTTAATCTCCTTTAATGTCAAGCGGACTTGGTCATTAGCTTGAAAATTGTTTATGGTGAACCCTTGTTTAATATCCTCCTCCTCCATCATGTTGTATCAAGCATGCTATAAATTTAAATCGTATTTGAACTTGTCAGTTTTTGGGTTATACCACCCCTGAAACATTTGATAAAACCAACAACATCATGTATTAGTCATTAATGGATACAACAATTCACATGCCTTTAAAATCATGGATTCATCATATTGCCATTCATCATATTGACTCCCCCATGTAATAATAGACATGCCAACATTCCAAATCCATTTCATGTTTGTACCCCATGCTTGTGGCCTATGGGGTATGTTAAACATGTTGTATTCCCAATGTTGTGGCATGGCCATCTGAAAATTTGATGATAAATGTTGATGAAATGGGGCCCTACATTTTGGACATCTCCTCCTTACCACCATCAAAGTGATTAGGCATTGCAGATGGGACATGTGTTGGCAAGTGCTCAAAATCTATTCACCCTCTACTCTAAATGGGGAACAACAAATAAGGCATAGTTCCCATTTTGCATGAAGGTTTGAGGTGTGGGCCACAAAAATTCCCTTGTTTTTTCTAACACGGCAGTGATATATTCCCAATCGAGTTCAAGATGTGTCACCTAATCTATGCTTATTTTCCTACATCTTTGGTAAATTATTAGAAAACATTGTGAATATCTTGGGCCATGATGTTAAATTGTGTGATTGGAACCTTCCATCTTCATGATATTCCACTTACATTTTTACAAGCTCCACCCCCATCTCCATAGCTCGAGATGTTACCAAAATACATGCAAGATGCATGTGGTTTGAATTTTGTTGGCTTGCCTTCATAAACACTTCAACATCTTTTCAATATTGTTCTTTCATGTTAATCAACATTTGATGGTAGCATTCAATGTCTTCAATGGAATCTAAATGTTCCTTTTTCACTTTAGTGGCCTTTATGAGTGCCTCTTGGAGTGCCATTTGTTGATTGGCAACATTTCGTTCTAACCCAAGACACCTTGTTTGGCATGTAACCAATTGTTCACATTCACGTTCCAATGTCATCTCCTGAAATTCCATTTGCATTATGCCCATTTCCCCTCACAATGCCTCTAGAACATGTTCTACAATGTCAACTTGTCTTGTGGAGGATAATATGTTAGCACCTTGTGCCAACCACCTTTGACCATTTATGGTATCAAATGGCATATAAGATGCCAATTGAACCACAACATCCAATTGTTTTTCATCCATGGGTTGTCCATGTTCGGCAATGATTAAAAAGGACTTTGTTCCCAAAGACGTTGAACAATTTAGTTGCCTATCACAAGATCTAATTTTTGAATACAAGAAGTACTTGATGTTGTTGATTTAGGAACAACGTTCAGTATTGTGGTATCGATTGAAAAAGAAAAAGGGGAATGACAAGGGTAGATATGGGAAGAACTTAGGGTTGCCTTACAAAAACTAAAAGAATTGTTGTAGGAGTTGGGCAAGTTTTTAGAGGAGCCGATGAATTTGCCATTTCAAATTTATTCAATCCATACAAAAGCACATTGTTGATTTGTTGGTATGGAATGGTCCTCCAATCGACTTGAACCCCAAGCACTACCTCCGCATAAACCATCCATGCCACAATCAAAGGCACTTAATTTTTGGAAAAAATTTGGCTCCTCGTCATGGCCATGTGCATTTCCAACCTGCATGCCTTCATGTGTTCATCTAAGCAACTTATATATTGGGGGGCATTGTTCTTCTTGTGGGTCTCATGCCTAAAAAGTGGCCACTTCTTGTCAATGTGGCACCATTGCACATATTGGGAACATATTGTGTACAACCAAGGTTAGGGAAGGTTTTACCATCTAGCATTTGTTACGGTAGTTGGGTCTTCAAGTGTTTTGAACTCTATTTCATGACCTTTTCCTTTTGTGCCATGGCCCCTAACCACTCTCTTGTAATCCGCATCATCTACCATCGTACCCACCGTCTATTAATAAATAGGTAATTTAAACTGGAATTATGGTTAAAGGTGGGGTAAATTATGGTTAAGTTCATAAATAAATGTATAATGAATTAATATGGGGGTCCTCTAAGAGGTTTAGATTTGAAATCCAACACAATTGTTTTCACAATTTGTACTATGAACTTTAAAGCCTTCCAAAAGACTCCCACTTTCTTCCAAGTGTATGGCACTAATTGCTTAGAACAAACAAAGTCCTCACATGTAAGGAAAAAAATACATGGAATGACAAAAATGTGGGTTTTATAGTGGACCCACACATGCCCAAAGCCCCAAGACTGGGCCTAGGTTTGTTTTGATCACCTTCAATTACCATCAAATGCATGATTTTGGCATTGAACTTGGTCTAACAACCCAAATTCCCTAGCAATTGAAATTTTTAGTTGCCATCTAATAACTTGTAGGAATTGTGGATTAAAGGCCATTGGATAATGACTGAAAAATGGTTTAATTGCCACCAGACTATTATGTTAAATGACAACCAAAAGTGACCAAAACAAGTTTGGTCACTATTAAGCACATGGCAATCGAAATTTTGGTCAGGTCCAAATTTTTTAAGGTGTACCAGTAAGGACAAAAAGGACCTAGTCTTTAATGGAGTTTTTTTTTGTCCTATATTTTGCTACCCATCAATATTGATGAATCAAAATGTGTCAAATATTTTATAAGTACCATATTTTAAACCATTACAACTCTAAATTCCATCAATTTCATCCATTTTGTGTTTTTAGTCAAATATGACTATATAAAGGAGTACAAAAAGGGTAAGAATGTGAGATTATTTTGTAGGCATAATCCATGTGCCCCCTTCCCCCATTGTAGACAGATTCTTAAGATGCAAGTTCCCATTCCGACAATTAATGAGTGCGATAAAAATTTGAGTTTGCAATTTGTTGATGCATTGCTTGCATGTACATGTAGGGCAACATTTTCTTTCTTCTCCTACAATTTTGTGAAAAGCCACATGGAAGGAGCTTCTATTGTTACATTTGCAAAATCTCTCAAGGAATCAATTTAAAAGTTTACCAAAGCAACTAGAAGTTATAGCAGTAGTTTGTTGTTTAGAGACAAAAGCTCTAACAAATATCATTCAACAGAATCACTTGGTAGTAGTAATGGTGTTGTAAAGCATGGGAAGGCAAATCGGTATGTGAAAATTTAATAACGCACAAAAGAAGGCCAACATGCTTACAACTTGGAAAACAAAGGTGGGTTTTTCAGTTCTTTGTGCATTTTGATATTTGTTTTTCTCCTTCAGGGCTAACTAGAAAAGGCAATTGAACAACCACCTAAAACGACCAGTTGATGCCATCTTGAAGTAATTTAGGTAGAACCCTAAAATTGGGAATGTGTTCATTAATTTTATATTTTGTTTGTTCACAAATGGTGCTGCCATCTCATTGATATTTTGCCAAACTTTGGTTTTCAAGTTGCAATGATTTGATATGAATAGCCATGAGTTCATATTTTGTCCTATTGGGTCCTATGCAGGTTTGGTTTTGTTGGGGAAATGCTTATTACTCAAATGATGTGGATTTGTTGTCTATGGTGAAATATCCAATTAAGAAAAGGGACTTCATATTTAGGTTACCACTATCATTGAAAAGGGACCTTCATTTTTTTTAATGAATTCCATGTTACATAACCCATTTACCTTTGGGTTAAACCTTAGGACTTTACGAGAGAACAATATCAACATGTCAATAGGATTTTATAATTTTGTAAATTTATCATTTTCAAGAAAATAATAACTAGTTCTTCATCTAAGAAAAAGGTTTGCTTTCAAACCTTTTGAGAATAATTAGTACCTTCCCCTTAACCTCTACTTTCATGACAACACTTCAAATTCTAGAAGGGTCTGAAAATAGACCCTTCTCACATACTATAGGTACATTAATAAACATGTGCCACCTTTTTATGTAATGGGTGAAGCACCTTCCCAATTGTATTATAAGACTATGCATGGTCCTACAAATTGAGGGTGGAACCTTAGTAATATAGGGCCAAAGGAGCATAAGGGGTATAGGCTTAAAGAATTGGAATACCAAATATGAAGGTAGAACTTGAGTTGTGCAAGGGCTAGAATTGGGAAGCCCTGGGACAGTTGTCACACCCTACATAAAGACTGCAAAAAATCTTATTTATATTTTCAGTTTCACCTTCATTTCATGTGAAAGAATGCATTAGACTCCAATGAAATGTAAAAATGCCAATCCAAGTGAAGTGATCGAGCATCCAAGGTGGCATTACAAATTTCATGTACATGAATGTAATTAGTTTTTTAACATACTAGCTATTTTGTCATTTTGATCTTGAAATGATGTGTACATTACAATATGGATTGAAGAGAAAAGGAAAAAATTGTCTACCACCCTTAATTGATGCATTGCACTAGGTATTGAGGATGGAAAATGAAATGAAGGAAGACCTCAACCTACTCTAGTTTTGTTGTTTCTAGTTGAACTCCCTTCATCCCTTCTTCCATGCAACTAAATTTAGATTAAACCTAGGTGATGATCATCAAGAACACCCAACTCAACAACTTGATAACCTTTGTCCCCTTGATTTGATGCCTATTCATCAATAGTGAAACAATTAATTAACATACAATAGCACTATGTTCAAGATGGCCAACCATCATTAAGGAAAATAATTCCGCATTAATGAACCGTACCAAGAAGCCATTTTAGACAAGCTTTACCTAACTTGAGATTATGGGTATCGAGTAACTTTCCCTCTAATGCTTTGAATACTCAGTCCAATGCAGTATTTTCCTTGCTACTACACACTACCCACTTTAGATGACATGTGTTGTTTTGCAAAAGCACAACCAACACAGTAATTTTCCACCCCAAGACATCCAACAACAACGTGGAATAAGTTTTCCAACTAAACCTTTTTATGCAAATCCTTGAAACTTGTCTTTGATTGATTTTTCAATGTGAGGTGTGTATTTCATGCTTTTTATTTCTTTAAATCTTGAAGTCCAGAAACACAGTAGAAGAGTTGACAAGTTTCACCACATGGTAACACCCATGGAATTGGTTCAACTATTGAGATATTGTTCTAACAATTGACTAAGAGAAATATCATGGGTGACCAAATCAACACCAAACAACGTTTAGCCTTCATGAAGTCCAAATGATAATAGCCAATCAATGAAAACTTGTTACCATTATCACCATCATCACCATCAGGATCCACTTCTTGAACTGGCCCATAATTGGAGCCTATGTAGATGGTGGCCATTTCCATAATCAACAACAGCCTTCATCTCAAAACCTGAAAATAGAATTCAAGACAAATCCATATAAAACAATGTTGGATTGTTGCCTTCAACATAAATAAATTCAAGGGAACAAACTTTGGTGGCATTTTGTTTCTCTGGGAAAATCAAGTAATTTAGGACAAAAATACTTTGCTCACTAAACTAAGTATGATATGGAAATTAGGCGTTACAAATGCGCAAGTTTCAAACACTTGATTTAATTGATGGCTATTGTCAACCTTCATTTTCCATAAAAAGCTTTTGAGGATCTGTTTATCTCATATTGTTGCATGTCTATACAAGTATGATTATTGTTAATCTCGTTTTGCAAGTTTGAAACACTTGACTAATTAATCTACTTATTGGGTCCATAGTCTTACATTGTATTTTAGTTATTTTTGAAAACAAAGGACATTGCATATTGTTTTAAAACCAATTTGGTTAGATTCTTATGGACTAGTTTACATCTCTATTACTAGGAATGGATGTTTTGAGTGTGTAATGGTCCAACTGTTCATTATTATCATCCCCACCCCTAGGAGTTAATCAAGTTGTCAGTATCCTAGGTCGCTAAGGTCATCAATGCTATTGGTGATTTAAATGGTGGTGGTTTAACAAATTTGTTAAAGAGTTTGACAAGGATATGACTGTGCACTTTTTGGCCACTAATTTGTGTGTTGCATTACAAAGTCCAAGTTAATGGGCATTTGTCATCTAATTGGCATGGATTTAATATTTGATAATGGCATGTTTCATAACCCAATTTTGTTAGTTCCTAGACTACAGAAGTTGTGATAGTGTTGTGAAGTGGAACTTGGAAATTCAAATCAATATTGAATTTTGTTACAACTTGTTGGTTTAAATTTTGGATATGCATTTGTGATCTAATGATTACGTGCAAGATATTATTGAACAAAAGGTGGAAAATGTGGTCAATTTAGGGTTTGCATGATTTGAGCTAGGTTAATCAAGCATTTGTCATCCAACTAGTTGGTATTTCCACTAGTAAAAAATAGCCAAAATGCAACCACTTCATTTGCAACTACATGTAACTTGTAGTTGTTTGTGACTAAGTTTGGGAATATTTCCAACTATAAGATCAAATATCAACTATTTTGGTTACTCTTACAACTATGATGTAACTATTGGAAACTATTCTATTAGTTGGATGGCTTTTAGGTTTATTTTCATCCATGAATATATTGATATGTCCCATCAATCGCAATAGTCACCAAATTAGTCACATCTTAAAGGTATTCTATGGTGACATGGGGGTGTATTTTTATATATGTATTAAAGTTATAGTTATGATATTTTACATATACCATAAATATTTTTTTTGACTATATTAATTATGTGTATGTATGTATATTGTTCATATAATGAGTTTAAAAATTAATATTTGAACTCTGAAATTTATTATTCAAATCTGAAAATTGATATCTTAGTTATGAAATGTATATATATTTGAATTTAAGATTTGATATTTGAATTTAAGAAATATTTATGTGAATTTGAATTTTTTATTTGCATTCCAATTTTTCTGTTTAAAATCATTATTTGAGTCTAAAAATTGATATTTGAATTCTGGACATTGTTATTCAAATCTGAAAACTGATATTTCAATACTGAAAATTTTTATTTCAATTCTGAAGATTGTTATTTCCATTCTGAAAATTATATTTGAACCTGAAAATTGTTATTCCAATTTTGAAACATTTTATTTGAATCTAAAAATCAATATTTGAATTTGAAGTTTTAAATATGAATTCTAAAATTGTTAGTTTTATTCAAAAAATATGTTTGAATATAAAATTATAATTCAAATTATGAAAATTATATTTAAAGATTAAAATCGATGTTCCAATTCAGAAAATTACTATTGGAATTCACTTTATATATATGTAATTAAAAAAAAAATGAATCTAAAAATTGTTATTTTAATTTAAAAATTTGTTATTGGAATTCTTTGTTTAATTATTTGAATTTGAGAACACCTATTTGAATTTGAAAATTTATTTTTCAATTCTGAATTTTTTTCATTTAATTTTTTAAAAAAATTTTGATCCTTAAAATTATATTTCAATTCTTTAAAAAAATAGTTGAATCCGAAATTTGTTATTTCAATTCCTTAAAAAATTATTTGATTTTTTTTTTAAAAATTTAATTCAAAAAGCTTATTTGATCTAAATTTTGATATTTGAATTCTAAATTATTATTTTCGATTCCATTAATTAATATTTCAATTTGGAGTTTTTAAATTAAAATAAAAAAACTTATTTGATTTGAAACTTGAAATTGCAATTCCAAATTATTATTTTGGATTCTCAGAATTAATATTTCAATTCAGAATTTTTTTAATTGAGTCTAAAAATGGACAGTTCAACTTTGAGTTTGAAAATTGACATTTCGATTCTGAAATTTTTTATTTAAATTCAAAGACTTAGTTCTAAAAAATGATATTTGAATTCTGAATTGTGTTTTTGGAATCTAAAATTAATATTTGAATTCCAAAAAATATTGATTGAGTTTTAAGGCTTTTTTTTTATTAATGTTATCCATAATGAATCACTTTTATAAATAATTATAAATGATTATATTTATTACTTATAAGTCACACTAAATAATTATTTTTAAAACATAGATTTTTACATTTTATATTTTTATAGTAAAAGAAATTAATAATTGTAATTAATGTTAATTTTTAAAAAAATCATTGTAATTACTATAGATAAGAATTAATTATATTATATGAATAATTATTTTTTAATTGAACATAATTACTCACAATATGTAATTTATAACTTTAAATTTGAATTAAAATTTTGGAAAGATTATAATGTAGTTAGAATAATTATTGTAATGATTATAATTTCAAAAATTATTATCAAGTAATTTAAGTTTTTATTTTAAAAAATACTGTAATTACTTAGCTACGATAAAGTTTTTTACAATAATAAATGTAATTATATAGTAATTAATATTACTTCTTTTAATAACAATTATTCGTTCATTATTTATAACTTGAAAAAAAAATAAAGTACTTATTTTTAGAATTAAAGTAATTAAATTATTTATAAATTAATTAAATTATCTATAATTTGATTAGATTTAAAATAACAATAAAATATTTGAGTTATTTATTTTTATTTGAGTTATGTATTAACAACTTGTGAAAAACTAAATAGCCAATTAGTTAAAGTTTAAAAAGTTACTATTTATTTAAGTAGGTGATAATGAATACATAATATTTGTAATGTATAGTTTATATTTAAAATATATGTTAAATTTAATCATTATTAATGAAATGGTTATCTAATTATTTAGTGAACCATGTATTTGAATTATTCATAAATCTAAAAACTAAGAACAAAAGGCATGAAGAAAGTTTTAGAGTTGCAATTTGGTTTGTGAAGAAGTTGTAACTTTAAAATTTATCCCATATTATTTGTTTTCCATTCCTATTTTGAACACTATATAAACAAGGGGTGTGTGGTCATCAAATTTCACATTAAGAAAGTTGTGCACATGGGATGAGCCAATCAAAAAACTTAACTAAAAACAAAAAGAAAAGTTATGCACAATTTTAAATTATCGACCTCCCCAACCTATTTATCTACCTAGCTAGGTAGACACATAGTATGACCTACCCACCTAGGTCAATTTATGTATCTACCTATTTAAGTACCTACTTACATGAATAGGTATTTAGCTTAGGAAAGTAAACCTACCTACTTACCTTTTTACTCAAGTAGGTAGGTAGGTAGGTAGGTATGTAACCTAGGTTTGTAAGCATTTATTTATGTACTTACCTAGCACCTACCAACCTAATATTAACATTTTGGATTAAATTCATCTTAAGGTGGCACATGGCATATTTATATTGGGCCATATGTCATAATATAGGATCATCCAAACATTTGAATTGAACGTCCTAGATTATTTCAAAATAATAATAATAATAATAATATTTTAAATAATTCAATATTAAAACACATGACAACATATCATTTGCCTCAATTGTGACCAAGATAGTTGCATTGTAGTTGCATGTGACAATACATATACAATGTAGTCAAAGGATGAACTTGTATTTGTTGACTTTTTGTTTCATCCAATACCCTTTGTCGTTTGCAACTAATGTTTCATGCAACTTGTCCAAGGCGACTAATGAGATTGTAGTCGCAAATGTCGCTTTCAACTAAATTTTAGTTGTAGAGACTAGTTGAAAATACCTATTTTTCTTCTAGTGTTCTAGGTTAGGTGAATCTTGAATTTAAATGATTCATTTTCAAAAGAATTTGGATCAAGTAATTTAGGACAAAAAAATTATACTCTACATACCTAGTATAATGTTTTGCCTTAATCGATCAAATTTCATGATCAAGATAGTTCAAATGTACATTGAAAAGCCCTTGAGGCCTTAGAATTTAGATTATGAATGGCTACAAAAACTATTAATCACTATCAAAGACGCTATACATTACATGCCCATGGATGCATTTGCAATTTCCAACCATTATATGATAAGTCAGATTTTTTGCAAGTCCATACCTTTGTTGACGCACTCCCAAGTCCCTTATTGAGCCCACTCGAAGGTCCAACTATGTCGAGTTGCAGAAAGTTGGGACTTGAAAGTCGCTCCCGACTTCTAGCACTAAAAGGGGGGTAGAGGGGCGTGTTAGAAGTCCCAGGATCAGACTAAGAAGAGGGACTAGATTATCAAGCTCGAATCTGCATCCAAAACCAACCACAAGGGGGTTAGTTAACATTCGGGAACACCCTTGGGTGTTGGGACAAGCCACAAGCACTTTCACACACAAAACTCACCATGGCCCGGACTCGAGGGAAGCCACCACCTTCCCCCATATAGTATTCTCTGTGTCTCATCATGGAAGCTACATCTGAATGGCTCTTTTTCCCGGGACTCCCAAGTTGGAGTCTCGAAATTGTCCCGGGTTGGAGTCCCGTGACTTTGGACGCTCATAACTCCTCGCCCCGAACTTGGATCAGGACGAGGTCTAAACCAAAGTTGTAGCTATTGTCGAGAGCTTTCCAACGTTGTGTTGCACTTCTTCAGGCGACGTCGGGAAGAGGTCGATTCTTGACTTTTAGTGGTCGGGAGTCAAACTGGTAATTTGACCCCCGGCCCTTCTTTTGCCCATAACTTGGGCTACAGATGTCCAAATGGCCCATACGAGGCCATTTTGGGCATCTAAACTTGAAGACCTTTCCATTGATATAAATAATGCACCAATGTGAGGAGATTTGACCTTTCAAATCGTCTTTTGAATTTTCAGAAGTCCCTGAGGATTCCAAGTCTTCCACTTTTGGGAGTGTGAGTTGAATTTTCACACTTAGCCCCAAAATGGGGTTGCGACATTTGCCCATGTAACATTAAAAAGTTGTTAAACTCTATAGATGCTTTAGATCCAACAGGTTATAATGTTTGTTTTGTGATTATGAGGTTCATCAAACTTGGTTGGTTAACCCACTATTAAGCATTTTTACATGAACATTTTATGGCATATTAGGGAATATAAACATAATTGCAAAATAATCACTAAATATGAATTGATGGAATTGATGGACTTTATTTTATGGCCATTATGGTTGTTATTGGTGGAATTTTGCATATTCAATTGTCATGGTTGCATGTATCATGTGACAAATGAATATTGCAAAATTATGTAATGACTGTTGTTGGGATTTATCCTTCCATGGAAAGCTCTTGATCATGATATAATAACTAGATATGTTATGCCAATTATGCTTGCATTTGTAGTATTGACTTTAGAGGAATTTTAAGATGTAATTGGTTGTAGTTTCAATTATGTGATAGGCCTTGCATTTTTACACGTTCATTGGCATATACTTGAGTAGTCTTTTGGGAATAAAACATGATGGCAATAAATGCATGCTAGTAGGTGGTGGGTCTGCATGCATTTGTGAAAAACAAATTAACAAACCCAAGCAAGTCAATTGTAAATCCCAAAGCATGTAGTGTCCTTGTACATGCATTGGTAGCCCTGTCTAATGATTTGGGACTTGTCAATGTGGGTAGCTCTAGTGGGATGGAAGATCCAAATGTGGTAGCCAAAAAAAAGGCTATTCATATAGAATGGAGGTGAGAAAATAGAAAAAAAAAGGCATTTTTGACAAGGAGATGAAGGAAAGTGTAGTTATAGGTTGTATTCATTTGACCATAATTCCAATAGATGCCAAAGGAAAGATTTTTGGCTTGAGGACAATGCACTACAATTAAGGATGCTTCCTATGCACACTTGGATTTGATAGTTGGGTGAAAGCATGATTTGGGGGGGGGGGCAAAGTACTGTCCTAAATGGCAATTTTCCATACTATCATTAACAAAGTATTCAACACCACAATGGTATAAGAATATAATGCAAATTAATTGATAAAATCATAATGATTATGAACATACCTTTCTATTTTTAAAAGCATTTTGAATTTGGATACAATCACATTATACTTTGATTATACTATTTTCTTATCAACGAATGTTCCAAAATATAACTTACCACATCACATGGAGTTAGTATTATAAAAATTTAATGTTTTTAAAATTTTGATATTTTCCAATAACCAAGACATCATAATGTATGAAGAAACCTAAAAAACATGATTATGAAATATCATATTAATTTGGGATAATTTAGCAAAAATCGAATATTAAAACAAATGTCCATTGAAAGGAATACATCAAAAATCAATATTTTCAATTAGAAGTTTGAAGATGAAATGTTCTTATAACTATGCTTGAGGGATTCATGTTGTTGGATTTTAAGGAACTTCACATCTATTGGTTGAAATGACATTTTCAATTCATAAGCATAATAGACTATTTGTTTCAAATAATTCATGTGTCTTGACACTTACACCAAATTAGCCCAAATTTTGACATGCTTTAAGTCACAATAAAAAAATCATGTACAAAAAAATGTATCTAGGTTCATTGAAAAAGGATGCACAAGTATAATGGACAACTTAATAACTTGAAATTCTCAAAATGAATTTGGTTTGGAGCTCCAAATTATGTATTTATTTAAGTAAATCAATGTAAATTCCATTGCAAATCCAAGTCGTCATGGTATTAAATGAGGTTAAGCTCAACATGGATGTGTTTTAGCATCTTATTCATATAATTTGAAAGTAAAATCACATTGGTATAGGGGACTTTTAGTATTGTAAGTACCTCCAAAATTGCAACACCTTAGTATGCTTTCACCCAATTAGGCACACCTAAACAATGGGATGTCATACACAATGACCTTGTCAAATAGTTTTTGTGACCCCCTTTTAAAACCCAAGGTTGTAGAAATGTACATGAAAAAGTCGAATAGTGTAAATGTCTCACCAAATACAAGCCAAGGTGGGGAAGTGCTATAAAATTAGGACATTCTAGTTCTAGACAACCAAGAGCCAATTATAGCTAGGGTCTTGGGAACCCAATTAGAAGGTGAGATTGATACATTGGCAAAATTGTAGCCCCAACTAATGTCTATAGGGTGTGCAACTAATGGAGATGTTGGGAGTGGGGGGGATAAGGCAACAAAAATGTTGTCACTTCCAACTCCTATCACCACCATTTGGACTACAAACAAGAAGTTTGCATTCAAGCCCAAGTATTCAATGCATAGTTTTAAAGGTAGTCTTGAAGGTGGTGGTAAAAAGGGGAAGGATGGATCACTTGTTCTTGCATTTGGTTTACAACAGCCTACAAAGAAGCCACGGGCCAACAAAGTTAGAACAATGCATATTCGATTTGATACGATAAATGCAATTTTGTACTAAATTTATTTCATGTTGGTCCCTACAAGCTTGAACTTAATATTCAAAATACGGATCAAGGATTTGCATCTATAATGTAGGTAAAGGGCTGAAAATAATAAGTGTCTGGATGTGATGGTAGACCCCACTCAAGTTCAACACCAATTGTTGGATTTTCCACCTTGGAGACCTTGGCATAGTGGTGGCAAAAGGCATTGCAATAATGAACAAGAATTCCAAGAGCCATGTGACATGTGACCTCCCATCTTTATGTGGGGAGTTCATCCAAATGGTCATGACGACCAAGGGGTTTCAGCATGGCACTCCTTGTTTAAAGCTTGAGCCCGAACAAATCCCATGGGCACAAACTTTGGATGTAGCATGTACATGGCCTATTAGTGAAAATGCATACATTTTGTGGCCATGCAATTATTTGATAGAGAAATGAGATGCAATTAGATATGTTTTTGCAGAATAAGATATGTATTTAAAAGTCAATTGTTGTGCCCATGTCCTTTTTATGGCTTTCCAATTTTTGGATAAAATTTTGAAATGAGGCAATTTATGAAGTACTTAAAACTTCATGAAGTTTTGGATGTGTAGATCTATAAGCAAAGTAAATGTAACCATGGAGTTGATGAAGGCTTACAAGGGAAAATACCATGGAAGTACTATAAGAACCTTGGATATATATTAATATTATTATATGCAAGAATGGTTCTTTTTACATCTATTGTTCTTGGCTTTGTTTATTTTATGTGTGGTTGAGCTTTGTATTTGCACCCTATTTGTGATGCCATCTAGGCTCTAAAACAGGCAAGACCTTAATAGGTCACATCCTAATTTAGTCAATTAAATGTCCAGTAGTAAGTATGTCCAACAATTATTTGTATTTTGTATGGGGACGTTCATGATATATGCATAACATTATGACAAATGCCAATCTTGATATGTCAATTTTGGTGTTACAACAATCTATATGTATATATGGCTATCATTGGACTTTAATGAAATGGATTTGAAAGTGTAGCCCACATCCCTTACTTTTTGTTTAGGTAAGATTTTCACTAAAATCCAAGGATAACCACATATGTATGAATGTATTTACATTCAAATAAGCTAAGCATAAAATCAATAATCAATTGGTGTCTTTGAGTGGAGATCTGTGGAGCTTAATTGCATAAGTAAGTGTTTGGTGGAATCACAATGGGGTATTTCCCGAGCGGATTCTAGATCTCTTAATGCCTCTACCACATTATATAAAAGATCATAGTGTAGTCACAAGATCATTAGAAAATCATACCCAACAAGCCACTCATTTAGCATAACAATTCACTAGGAGAATATTGTACATTAATTAATAGATCATGATACATTCACTAGAAGATCACTTGGAAATTACACCTAACAAACCACTCATCTAGCATAGCAACTACTAAGAGAATATTATGCACTACGTAAAAGATTAGGATACATTCACTAGACAATCACTAGACAATCACATGGAACAATCCACTCATCTCTATTTTAGGTAGGACCCTATACACTTAAATGGAAAAACATGAAAAATTACACATTAGCCTAATCCACTTAGGAATTCCACTTGTGCCTGCCATGCAACCTTGTTCATTTAGAATTCCATTTAGATGTCGCTATAATGAAATTGTTCCAATCCACTATAAAATGAGTGGATTACAGCGTGGAGTGGGACACGATTTGTTGTAGTGGATGTGTGTTATAACATGGTCTTTTGAGTTGCCTACACATTGCTCAAGGGGGTTAGTGTTCAAGGGGCCAAGATAGAGGTGGAGGACATATAACAACAATGTGAGTTTGGACTAGCGTTCATGCATCAATTTTGGCTTGAGGTTCTTCATTGGATGGTATTATATCAAAATCAAATTATATGGATTTTCTAGTCTTGGATAGGTGGCAAATTGAGTTAAAGAATTTAGTTTCCAAATAATGCAACGATCTTGTTGATTAATTTGTGGCATTGTGGGATGACTTTTGTCTAGGTCTTTAAATTGAATGTGACATCACATTCACCAAGTTTGCAAAATGCTCGATTGGACTTCATAACTTCCCACACCTTACTATGTTTGAACATTAGGCCAACATTGCATCTAGGATGATGCATAACAATAAAACTCAACTATACCCAAAGCTTCAAGCCCTATGAGTTTGTTTTTGATACTTTTGCAAAGATTGGCCACATTTTTCATCCATATGTTGTAGGTGCTCTCTTACTCCCAAACTTTTATATATTTATTAGGGTATTTCTGATTATGTTCCCTAAACTTTTTGACAATCTATCTTTGATAATTCTTGATTAAGTAGCTTCATTTATTCATGCAATCTTAGGGAATTAAAATTTTGCACATTAGGTTAGCTAGTTCAATTGACCTAGATCTGTGTCTTGACATTTGCAATGGTATCAAATAAATCCAAATTTAATTAGTCATTCTATGGTCATTGAGATACAAAAAATTTAAACCATTGGATGATCACTAATAGATAAAATTAATATGGATGTGAGTGTAGTCATATTAACTTGTATCAAAAGTAATTGTAACTATTACTTAATTTTTTGAATTTTGGATTGTAAGAATAAATAAAAATAATAAATGGAATTTTTTATTTATAAAATCTTATTGTGAATACATTATGTACATGTCATAAAAATTTGGAATCAATCTAATGAGTGAAAAATACATAATTGTCAAATTGTCAAATTGAAGCCTTCCATGAAACCCGCAAGTGGACGGACTCCCCACGCAACGTCACTAGTAAAAATAAAGATTGCACTCGCTGAATTGAGTGCTTGTAAGAAAATGTAGCAGAAAGAAGTATGTGGGTCCTAGCTTCTTTATAGAAAGATGTAGGTCCTAGCTGCAGTGCAGCTAAGGCAGATGAATTAAATGGGCGAAGTGGGAGGCAAGTGCGTTCTCGTGTTCACTTGGTGCACGCGGTATGCCGACAAAGAAAAGTGAGATGATTTGTAGACTTCCCTGAAGTTATTCATTTCTCGGACGGACACTGAAGCGAGCCTGTTGTTGTGATTGTCCTGAACAATCCATAGGCATTTATTCACTGGAACCTACAAACTATTCCTGTACTTGTTTACATGCTGCTGTGTCGTGTAGTTGTGGCAGAAAGATACGGGTCCGGTACTGCGCACATAAACCAAGTGGGCGACTTTGGAGGGCAGTGCCCTAGCTGGCTTCCAAGTTCCCACCAGAGATATTTATTGCGCGTATGTGTAGGAGAAAGATAATGAGTCCCAGCTGTGT
>Ga0116231_10009002_pt1 | contig 17182 bp, 11 predicted proteins | sample S1TSphgellanicum_2_FD_89695 | JGI IMG/M metagenome (GOLD analysis project Ga0116231, IMG submission 89695) | Host-associated microbial communities from peat moss isolated from Minnesota, USA - S1T2_Fd - Sphagnum magellanicum MG | ecosystem: Host-associated > Plants > Peat moss > Unclassified...
ATAATTATAATAAACATTTAATTAATAATTATGATTATTTATAATAAAATTTTAATATTATCATATTAATTGATTTTGAATAATTTTTTGTTTAATCAAATGTACATTTTCTGAAAAAATATTTCAAAATAAAATAAAGTCAAACATATTTAAACCATGGTTCAGTTTAATTTAATTTAACATAATTTAATTTAACAATAATTAGTTTAACCTAATTTAATTTAACCATTGTCAATTTTAGCCTAATTTAGTTTAGCCATAAATATTTTAGCATAATTTAATTTAACCCTATTTATTTTATCCTAATTTAATTTAGCTTAATTTAGTTTAGCCACAATAAATATAGTTTAATTTATTTTAGCCATAATTATTATTACCTAACTTAATTTAGCCATAATTAGTTTGGCCTAATTTTATTTAGCCATATTTATTTTAGCCTAGTTTAATTTAGCATAATTTAGTTTAACCATAATTAATATAGTTTAATTTAATTTAACCTAACTTGATTCAGCCATAATTAGTTTGGCCTAATTTAATAGAGCCATAGTTAATTTAAATTAATTTAATTTAGCCATAATCGGTTTAATCTAATAAATTTAACCATGGTTAGTTTAATTTTTTTGTTTATTTAACCTAGGTTAGTTTAGGCTAGCCTAAATTAACATGGGGTTAACCTTAATATTAAAGGTACATAATATTATTATATATAACCTATATAGATATATTAAGTATAGTATTTAAGTATGTATAAATTTAGGCCATTATTTTTATGACACGTGTTCATGTGTACACATTTAGTTGCATGTTAGTTGCACACACAATCGTATGGCCCAAAAATTATACAATACCAAATTTGAAATTGCAAACATGACCAAGATAGTTACAAACGACAACTAGTTACATGCCAATTGCAGAATGACTGGTTGCAAATGACAAGATTTCTAGTAATGTCTCTTAAAATCAATATTGTGACTTGGAATTCCCATTATAATACCCACATCATGATATAAAGTACATAATGTTCTAATGTACATCATGTACAATACTTACATTATGAACCCATATACTAAAACAAACTTTGGCAATACCTACATTGAGTTATTAAACCTTGCATCATTAAAAATGTTCACATATGTAATACTCAGATTATATTTTAAACCCATAATGTGTGAAAACCCCATGTAACAATACCCACGTAATGATCATTAATGCACACTGTTTGAAAGGTGCAAAATGCAATACATGTGTTAAGCCATAAAACCCACATTGGTTGTGGGGAGTAAATGCATTATTCACATATGGGTATGAAAAAATCAAACTACAAAGATATATTGAATATGAAATACTTGAATAAAAGTAAAGTATATAACTTTTTATTTATGGTTATATATCTAATGAAACTTGATGCCCTTTCTATATCCAATAAATAGGAAACGAAAAGAGGTTGAATTGTGAAAATATAAATAAAAAAAAAGAAATAACAAGAGACAAATGCATACCTTTAGGAATAAAAGATGACAATGTTCCACCAAAGTTTGTAGTTCTAGTTGAAAATATAACCCTAAAACATCATAACTTGTACAAAAGTGGGTTAGAAAATATTGAACTTTAACAACTATAAAACATAAGGAAACGAAGGATATTCATAATTATGGTATAGATCTAAACAAGTGATCAGATCAAAAACTAATACAATGAGTAAAATTTAGAATATGAACCTTAAACCCTGAAATATATGAACCAAATTCTTATACACTAAATCATAGAGCATAACCCTAAAAATCCAAATGATATTTTGTCATAAGCCCTATTACAACCCTAACTATACAAACCCTAACAAAAAAAAATCCTAGTGATATATGCCTTCAACCCAAAAAAATACAAACTATACAAATTGTATAATGCAAAACAATTTTTTTTTAAACATAGGAAAAAAAATTAAAAACCAAATTTTTAAGCTTTTAAACTATAAATATTTATTGATTGAAAGAAAATATGTTAATATTAAAAAAAAAATCAAATAATTTTTGTACAAAACCAAAAAATATATATATGTTTATTACCTTTATGTGATCTTTCAACCTAATTTTGTCCATTGTCTTTGAAAAAAATATAGAATGAAATTGTATTACTTCACATATGTGTAAACCTTAAAAATTTCCCCCAAAATTTAGCCTAATTTAGGTAAATTACTATACATTTGTGAAAAACTTACTAATTAATTTATGTGTCCCACCCCTAAACTTAAACCATAATCTAGTAGTACATACTTATAATAATTACATGAAAAGATGTATTGTAATGTCCATTCCATAATAAATTAAGTAAACAAAATTTAGTAAAACATGCATTAACTAAACCAAAATGGTTATAATTATGGCATTGTTTCCATTATAAATTATTTGTAATATCTACATATGAGGACTTATGTTCATCATCCATGAACTAAGGCGAACCTTAATAAATTGATAGGTTGGATTGGGAGAGATGGGGTTAGAAAAAGTGAGTAGGTAGTTAATTAGGTATTTAGCTATGCAAAAAGTGTAAATAGGTAGGTAAGCATAATGGATAGGTAGGAAGGTGGGTGCATAGGTAGGTAAATAAGTATATAAGTAAGTAGTTGGGTTCGTAGGCAAATCAATAAGTAGAAAGGAAGTTCAAGGAACAAGGTAAATAGGTTACTAGGGTAGGTAGGCATGTAGGCAAGCAAATTAGTAGGTAGGAAGAAAGTTACACTAGCAAGGTATTTAGGTAGATAGGCAAGTTAGTACATAAGAAATAAGTTACCTTATTAAGGTGACTAGGTTTGTAAAGTATTTATGTCAATGAGGTGGTTGGGTGGTTGGGTAGTAGGGTAGTTATGTCAATAAGGCAGGTAGTTAGTATAGTGGTTAAGTTAATAGGGTATGTAATTAATAAGGTAGCTAAGTTAGTAGGGTAGGTAGTTAGTATAGTAGCTAGGTCAATATGATAACTAGTCATTAGGGTAGTTATGTTAGTAGGGGATAATAAATAAGGTACTAAAGTTGAGGTAGTACTTATGAAGGAAGGAAGGTGAATAGGGTAGTTATGTGTGAGGTCAGGTCTAAGGGAAAAATGGACAAGAACCAAAAAAAAAAAAAACAATGGTCAGCAACAAAAAGAAATGGATTGTGATGAACCCCATCTAGTGCCAAATGAAAAAACACAACCCATTGAGTGGACAGAACGACCAACTAATGCATTGGTGGCTACTAGTTCATTCTAGCCATAACAAACAATACTTGAACATAATGTTTATTATTCCATCCATTTTCATTGGTATTTCACCTATTTCAAAAGTTTTTAAGGGGGCCATGAATCAATGGTTTTCCCATTCACACTTACGACTAAATCAACGGTGATTGTCTTCCTTCCTTCCATAAGAAGTGCCAAGGTTTCAAACCCTAAAATTTTGAAAAACATTTTGGGAAAAGGTGGTAGGGTAACCAGGCCAGTCATAGTACTAAAGATGAAGAGAAGTCAAATGATTTATTTTACACTCATGAAAACCTAATGAGCACTGGAATCTGAAAAGGAGAAAGGAAGATATAGTTGATGATGATATTTTTAGTGGTTGTGAGTTAGATTGTTTGTCTATTGCAAGGTGGTGTGTATCTGAAATTAGTGTTGTTGCGTGGTGTGAGTTATATCATGGCAATTGCAAAAACAATAATTTGTTTGGTTTCTTTTAATGGAGTTTGGCGATGGTTCAACTCAACATGGGAGGTTGTTTGACATGCTCCCAAGCTCTTGAATAAACTCAAATGTGAGTCTAAGGTGAAAACATCGGAAGGTTCAAGAATTACGACACATTCCTTGGATCGCAACACTTTTGGGGTAAAAGGGCATGCTAGAGCTTCAAGATGGGGACTAGGAAGAGTGACAAGCAATTCAATTACTCACACGGACTTGCACAAACCACACAAGAAGTTGGTTAATGCGTAATTAGAGCACCTTTGGTGCATGGATGAACCACGATCAAACACGGATTCACAAGACTCGCCACGGCCTAGACTTGGGGGAAGCCACCACCTTCCCCCTTATAGTATACTCTGTGCATGGCCATGAGATGAACACCCAAATGTCATTTTGTCCCGAAACTCCCAAGTGGGAGTCCCAAAATTCCCAAAATTAAAACTTTCATGACTTTGGAGGCCCATAACTTTGTGTGCAGACCTCCAACAAAGTTTTAGCCCTTGTCGAAATCTTTCCAATGGTATGTGACATGCCACCTTCATGCAAGGAAATCAGGGCGATTCTCGACTTTTAATGGTCAAAAGTCAATTTGGCAATTTGACTCCTGGCCTTTCTTTTGGCCATAACTTATGTTTTCAGTGCCCACATGGGTCATGCAAGCCCATTTTATACATTTGTGTTCTAAGAGCTTTCCAACGATATAAGGAACTCTTTAATTCAATGAATTTTGACCCTTGCAATCACCTTCTGAAGATTCGGAAGTCCATTGGGACTCCAACTCCCAAAGTGGGAGCCCACTTGGGAGTGTGAAAGTTCATTTTCTCACACTTTCCTACACTCCTAGCTTTGCACTACCTTTAAAAAAAATTTGTGGGCAATCATTTTGGGCACTTTGTAATTATCCTTTAAAATTTTGACATAGTACCACACAATAAATTATTTTCTTGAACCAAAAGGTTTTTACTTGAATTAAAAAAAAACACTATCATCTGTTGTGTTTCTTTTAGGCTTTTGTAAACATGTGTTTTTAAGGAAAAAGGTTAAGACTTCAAATTCAATGGTGGAAATGTGAATGTGTGCTAATCCCAAGTATTTTACCTCAAAGGATGGGTTTTGTGTTTGTGTTTTAGGAATGTATAGTTATATAATATAGTTGTTTGAACCTAGCTAATAATGATTTACATACAATACATCAAATGAATGTATTCCAAAAGGCCTGAAACAAAAATTGTATATAATATTCATGTCAACATAGATGAATAGAGCCTTACAATAAACCACATAATTTTTTTGCATTCTATAATAGTGATTGCATTATGATGACCCCAAAAGCGATTCTTGAACTTGAATCAACAATCTTATTATTGCCACCTTGCGAATGTTGTTACATCCAAACACATCTCCAAATAAGCTTGGAATCCATATTGACCTTGCATTGCCAAAAGACATTCATGGGTGAATGCCAAATGAAGTTCAAACTTTTTATCCAAATCTTTAAAAGCTAATTCTCCAATTTTGTAAACTTTTATCTCATATGGCAATCACTTCCTGCAACCAAAGTCATAAACATATAGACAATGATTACTTCATTAGTTTACAACTAAGTTACAACCACATTGTTTAGAAATCATCAATGTTGATTTCAATCCGTGATTCTAAAGATCCAATGTATCCATTGGTAATGACAAGGTTGCAATAAATGTTAAATGTCAAATTGATATCATTTGCTATTGAAATAATTATTTTTGGACTAGTTGGCACATAGTTAAGGGATTTCATTATCTTATGGAAAATATTTGAATTTAGTTCTAATTCCAACTTTCTCTCATGAAAATTGTTTTATTTTACATATTTAACATAAAGTGAATGCCACATAAATTCAACTCATGGATGTTGCAAAGCATAATGCTTTGAATGCATACCTAAGTGATATTGTGAAATTGGTCAATAACTTGATTTCAAAGACCTACATCTTCAATCTCTAATGCCATAATTCAACAAAGTTCAATTGTTGTACCATCCAAAGGTGGTAATATTTCTTTACATATATACATAATATGAACAATGTTTGTGCAAATATGTGCATAACATGAGATAAAACTTCACATCCAATTAGAGGTTGTAACAAATGTGCACTGATGATTATACTAAATCATATGCCTAAAAGTTGCATAGTATGTGTGTATTACTTGCTTAAATTCTCTCTCATGAGGTTGGAAGACTTGTGCAAGAACATATGAAATAGAATAAACCTTCCATTTTCTATAATTTTGCGGACCCTATGTACATTCCAAGTAATGACCATTTGGTCCACATCTCTTTGGAATGGTAGTATAAATACAACATGAAGAGAGGCCTTGTAAAATTCATCAAAAATGATTAAATTCCCATTGGGTCCAAACATGATTGAGGTACCTCTTTCGAAACATAAGGACTCATTCCTAAGACTTTCAAATTCAACTTTTTTTTCACTTTTCTTATGACCTATTTAAAATTTCTTATTTCCTTTCATGTCAAATTTTATATAGGCATCTAGAATGTCTAATTTTTTCACTTATGAAAGTAAGAATAATAAAATTTATGCAATGTGAGCCATGTTTTATCAATGGTCCAAAATTCTTACAAATTTCATTTTTTGAATTTTTTACATTACAATAAGGCATTTGGTTTTTGTCACACTCATGCATTTTATGTACATTAGTACTTAAGGTGTTTGTGGTTAGAATCTTGGGCCAAAAAAATTATTTAAACATTTTTTATGAGTCTTTGGACTTTTTTTTCCTCAAAAGACAAAGTTTTAGATTTTTTTCTAGGATTTGATAGGAATGTTGAAACTTATTCAAATTTGACATGTTATGTAGAAAATAGTACCTTAATAATGTATCTATCCATGAAGAAAATCAAACTTTCAATTATGAATGTGCCATTAAATTACAACATGTTTAAATGAAGGGTCCACTGGATATAACAAGAATGGTCATTTTTGGTACCCCAACCATGTTTTGACCCCATTGTCAAACTTGCCATTTTGGTACCCCAAAATGAGAATGTGTTTATAAAAGAAAACTACTTGTGACCATATTTATTACCAAAATTTTTCAATTCTCTACAAGCATACAAAAAAATTTGAATTGAAATGCATTTCACATCATGCACATCCTAAATATGTAAATTGATGTCCAACATTTAAAAACAACCAAACTTGCAAATTAATAAGTCATCAAAATTTGAATAAAGGAAAAACACAACCTTCAAGCAATCATATACCTAACAACAAAACAACGTGAGATTACAACTTTGAATTTTATCTAAAATGAAACAAAGTAATAATGGATATGTATTATGGATTGTGAAAGAAATGCCAATTTGAATCAATATTTCCCCTACAAAGGTTGGACTAACAAAATCATGAATCAATTTTCCACGACTTTATTATTTTTTAATGAATGATCAAAAACAAATTATTTAACAAACACAACACAATTTCAAGAATCAATTATATTTGCACCTGGTTGTGCACTAATGAGTCTATTAAGTAAGGCTTATACACATTAGGTCTAGCACATTCCGTGTCTTTTCACATAAGTGAATGTTTAGTAGCATAACCCAATCGAACTATTATTGGATGTCCATACTTGGCTATTGTTATTGAATACCTAGTAAAAATAGTTTTTTTTTCTTATCAACAAAAACAATAACCCATAACAAGAAATATGACCCCCCATCAATGCCCCCATGCAAGTGAATTTGCCATGGGGTGAATTTATCATATGTTGCCAAGAAAAGTGAAAATTTTAAAATCTCAATTGGATAGACTCCAAGCATAATTTATTGGTAAACCCCAAATGAAAATGGTATTTGTTGAAAGTATTGACTTTTAAAACATGGTAAAACAATCAACATGCACATCCAAATGTTAGTTGTACTTGCAAAACTAGAAAAAACATGCCTTGATACATACACAAAAATCTTCTCTTAAATGTTAATAGCAATAAAAAAAATTTAATTTTGCAATGTGTTTAGGGATTTGAAACTTTGGATCAACTTGAATCTTAAGTTTATAAATCATAGGTAGAATTAAAAAGCAAAATAAATCTCCAAAAATAATTTAGTGAAAATATGTCGATTTATAAAATAAGAAACTAATCAACATTTGACAACAAAATTTATTTTTGTTATATTTAAAAAGTTGGAAATAAACACTTTGATACATTTATATGAAATTTTTTTAGAGATATCAAATACTAAAAATATATATATAATAAATTGCAACATGTGCTTAACAATCCTAAGCTTTAATTAATAATTGATTTCAAGTGTTTGAATCTTTTGATTGAAAATGAAAGTGTATTTAACCCAAAAAAAAAAGTTTGATTGAAAAATGAAACAACACCATGAGATTAAAGTTATGTTTTGCACTTACAATCCATGTATCACATGTGCATTGGTTCTATAATAAAATATTGTTTTTGATATAATCAACCAATATGTTAACACCTTATTTTTGTTGTAATTCATGTAAGGCATTTTTCACTATTGACCTTGGGACCCCCAATGGAATCAACTAAAGAGCTGGTTGAACAGTTCTCATCCCCCAATTGGAACCACCTTTTTGCAAAAGCACATCTGCAAAAATGATATTTTTTAGGTCAAGGATAGGTATGTGGTGGTAAATTACTTGCCATCCATGCCTTTTTAATAGCTTTGACAAGCCCATTTTTGAACACCATGCCGGGTCCTAAATAAAACCAAACATATCAACCAATTAGCCACATCTTCAAATGACAATTACAAAAATGTATGTTCCAAAATAATGAAAGATGAACATCACAATATTTTTGACCAAGAACATGATAAACAACATTTACCAACAAAATCTTTCCCGCTTATCAATTGAATCAAGTTTTCCTCTTCAACCATAAAACTTGAAAATGTTGTAAGTCTTCTTTGTTGGTTTTTTTCAACCAAGTCCTTTACACCAAGTTGAAAAGAGAGAGAGCCTAAAAATGCCATAAGTAGAAAATACTAGATTTCCAAGTTTGTGTGGGAAGTGAAATTGGTCTTAATGGTAACTCTTCTATCAAGGTCTTTTATAATATAATGTGACTCTTATTAATTAATCATCGCAACCCCAAAATTTATTTATTTTCTTTTGTGAGGGGCATCAGTGATTGGCCCACCACAAAAACATTCAATTTAATGGCCAATCCAAATTAAATAAATACATTGTATCCTCTTGATCCTTTTGAACTACAATTTACATAAGTTACATGAATAGATTCTAAGGCAAAGGATATGGACAAATTGATGTGCTATTGGGAACATGTTGGGAACTTAATTGAACACATTGAGAACACCAAATTTTTTTTAAATCCAACACTTCTTAACCCATTAGCCCAAAAGGAAAAAATAAAAACTAAATCGTTTGGTGCATGTTGGTTCATTTCATTAACAACCAATAATTTTTATTTTTGTCTTTGTTCTTTACCATTTGGGCCTAGGTTAATGACGAGTAGGGCAATAATTGTGAAACATAACATATTATATTTTCATTAAAATTCAACCTCCACTACAATCACTTGCATAAATGGAATGCAATTTTATTTAAAACCAATAGAAAGGATTCTTAAATAAATAAGGCAAGGTATTGCATGAGCCCAGAATTTGAGCCTAAAGCCTAAAGTTAGAACTTGAGATTGTAAAATGTTTTTTCCTTTATACACAAGTAAGTAAAACCCAAAAATTTAATCACAAAATGAATGTTATACATGTCAACCTAGAAATAAACATGGGGATGAATGCAAGCATCATCCTCATTATGGATGAAAAACATTAATTGAATTTACATGTTTATAATATATAAAACTTCCATCAAAATTATGGATGGGTGAAAACGCACACAAAAGAGCCAACAAGTACAAGGTTCTTGCATTTTGGAAGGAATGACTATTGTAAAGTTATTTTTACTAGACCACATGGTAGGAAAGGGTGGAGGGCAAAATCAATAGTGTAATGAAATAAGGTTGATGAAAATTTCAGGTTTGTTAAATTTTTGCAAGAAAATTCAAATTTCTCAATGGTTTTCTCAGTCGCACTAAGGCACACATGTGATTACATCACATGTGACGGTCGTCTTCTCTAATTAGTCACAAAACCTTTTTGTAAACCCTAAACACTACTCGATGTTACAAATAAACTTGAGCTTTGAGAAAAGCTTGATATTGTAATTTTCTTTCAATCACATACAACAACTTGTTGGCCATGGAGAAATACATCTAAAAAGTTTGAAAGATCAAAGTTAGTTTTGACAAGTTAAGGTAATTAGGGCTTTAAGAGATCCTTCATTGTCAGGGATTTTCTTGGAAATTGTTGTTTCTAAAGACCTTCAATTCTTGTTATAGAATTGCAAAGTTTTGTAAAACTACAACTTGTTCAACGTTCATGAATGCCTTTGACATTGTTGAGTGTCAACTATACCAAGTCATATGTCTTTGGGTTTAAGGTTGTAAATTGTAAACAAGTTTGTTCATTGTGCAAGCCTAAAGTTGATGAAGTTGAAATGGAAGGTTCTCAACTTCCAAAAGGTTGTCAAATTGAAAGTAAGTGTCAAGCAACTTTGTGTGTAATCATAAATCTAAAGTCATATGCACATGTATGGAAGAATTAGAGTATTGAAATTCATTCAAGAATGTAACTACCCTCCATTGAAATTGCTAACATTTTATGTTTGTGAGTTCAAAGAGCAAAAACATGAACGTGATTTCAATGTATTAGTGACGCAATGTGGCGACATTGAACATAACACGATATGGAGATGAGTTATTAGCATGGGGAGATTAATGTGAGCAAGGAGCACGAAATGTTTTACATTCCCCCACAAAGTCCAAAAAAAGGTGAATTAGTTGAACTTGAAGGAATTCAAAGCTCTAAAACATTAGTAGAGAGTACGAAGGCTTCTACTCATCTAGAAGTTGATTCTATCTTTCATGCTACTGTATATAGTTGAACAACTTTGGTCAATGTACTTTGCCAATTCAGTGTAGCATCCTTCATTGAATTACTTGCCAAATTTTCCAGTTCAAAGAATGCATCGTAGGAAACCAAAAGTTGGCAATGCCTTTAGTTTTAGTTTGGTGAATTTCAGTGTGGACATGCAACTTGAACATGAATCCAAATGTAGTTTATATTAGGTTTGTATGCAAGTTTTTCTAATTCTAGAAATTCCAAGCAATTTTGATGCTCACTATTCATGTTTGATTATACATTGTGCAAGTTCATTTGATTTTAGAACTTCCAAGTGCAGAATTAATGGGTTGTTGAATTTTGATTTGTGTGTTCACTCTTGAGAAAGTTCAAATGATTTGCCTCCAGAAATCAAAAAGGTCATTGGGCTCATTAACAAGATATCATTAAACTCAAATGGCTATAAAGTCAAGTGCACAACTTTCATCATTTGATTTTGATGTGCTTTCCAAGTTAAATGTTGGGGCTGAATGTGATGCATATACATGTTTTTATTGGCTATTCTCAAAAATTAGTATTAGGAAATTGATGAAACTTGGAGTACTGTTGATGCTAATAACCTATTTCTAAAAATTGGCAAACAATGAATTTGGATAGATTGTGAATGGAAATAATTCTATGTAGTCATAAAGAAAATGTAGTTGTTAAGAGCTTTCAAGACCATATGTGGTTAATTGTGCCTTTCAATTGCAAGGCTGGGTTCATTTCTAAAATTTTTAATAGTGTAAAGATGGCATTTCTGAAAATTTTGAGTGAAGTCAAGCCTAATGATTTCAAGTGCTCAACAAAAACAAATTGAATGATTATTTATTATAAAATTTTATTTTCAATATATGGATATACATATTTAAATTTTTTGTAATCAATCTAATGAGGAAAAAAATATTCTAAAAGATTTTAAAAACAATTGTAATCATTATTCTTACAATGTAAAAGGATTCATATGTAGTTATTTTTGAATTTTCAAAATAATTTTCAAAATAATTAAAAATATTTTTTAATACTAATTTTAACATAATAATATAAAGATTTTTTAAAAGAAAATTAAATATTTAAGAAAATGATGCCAATTATATATATATATATAGCCATTATATATATATAATGGCTTAAGGGGTGGGTGTAGTTCTTGATTGAATGCTTGCACCCTACAATCACATTTTTTACTAGGGCCATGGCGGGCTTTCCAATGCTAAAATCAATAATGAATTATTGATTTATATGGAATAAAATTCTATGAAGAAGGAATGGACTCGAATGTCTTCAAGCCAATCCCCATTAACAACAAGAAGTTTATAATGATTTTTGTTTATCAAACCAATAATAACATGCATAACAACAAATGTCTTAAGCTCAAAAGAAAACACATTTGAAAAAAAAATTGCAATAATGTCATGATGGATGAAATGAAAAATGATTAAGAAATTAAGTGTTTTTTCCACCTTGATTATAAGTTTCAATTTTGATAACATGGGGAAAGTCCCTAGTTTCAAACTTACCTTTTTTCCAAGTAAAAAAAAGTTGGAAATTTTGATGTAAGTATTAGGGCACAAAACTTCAAATGAAATGATGCAAAATGATATTTACATGTTGAAATAATGGTGTTAAACACTACTTAAATACCCATAAATACAATGCAAGTAGTTTATTGTAACATTATCTAAATCATATATCCTATTCTATGACATTAGAAAACTTTCAAAATGACCTTTAGATGTTCTCATGGTGGAAATATCATATCAATGGTCAAAATTACGAGGCTCATTTTAGATTTCTTAAAAAGAAAGGCAATTGTTATTTTTCTTATTTGCCTTTAAGAAAATAGATAAAATTTGTTCCAAAATTACATGTCCCAAATAAACAAAAATTATAACATCCTCATTTTAAATCACTTAAAATTTGATCCAATTCAAGAATTGAAACAAAAAAACTCACCTTTTCAAATCATTTAGGTTTTTCAATTGCTTTTACACAAGCACCGAAAATCATTTTTCAAAAGTTCAACTTATAACCAACAAAGCAAAATAACAACTACATTAGTTCAACAACTAGGATTGCTCACAAGTTCAAAAAGAAGAAGTATGTAACAAAATAAAATATTATTTGTTATATACATGCATGGACATCTACATAAAATAATAGATTGCAAAGCTAATTTAGAAGAAAGAAATAAAAACCCTAAAGACCAACTACATGGAATGATGAATTTGTATGAAAAATTGCCTACATAGAATGATGGGTTTTTGGACCAACTACGCATAATGATTCAATTTTCCATTGACTAGGACAATCAAATGATTATGTAAAGTTTGTCCATCCAACAACATTTCCACAATGCCAAACTTCACTGGATATATCAAGTGCCTATATTATATAGCCACCAAAGCAAAAGTGTAGGTCAAGGATTTATTTATATTTAATAATTTTAGGTATTTTCAACTCATTTATGAAAACATTTACTACCACTTTTCTTTTTTGTTTTTCTTTCATGCAAACATTTATAACAAAAACATTTTTGCATGTTACAACTTTATGGACATATTGGAGTCTTCAAATATTACCTAGTTTTGTCCATAAGGGCCAAATTATCATTCATCAACGTATTATAAACCCAAGTGAATGCATACTAAACTTTCATGAGCAACAACCTTGAACACCTTGAACAAGCACCTCAAGTTCACCTTTGAAGTCGTCATTTGCTCATGATGATGTTGTTTTCCAAGTCTAATTCCATTACACAAAAGGATCCAATAACACATTTTCATGTTATGACCTTAATTTAAGATTGTCTATTATTTAAACATGGATGACACAAATATTATTTTGTTTAGATTTGAAACAAAATTTCCATCACCCCTATCCAAAATGCCTTTATCATATCCCATGTAATTTGTCATAACTTGAAGTTCATACACACAATTTTTACTTTTAACTTTATTAGAGTTGACACACACAAACATACTAAAAACCTCCTTCTTTTCCTAAACTAATTATTTTAACCTATCCATTTGGCATGTTTCAAATAATGTTATTGTTTATGTGACAAACTAAACCTTTCAGTACCCCTTGACCTAATCAAAACTAATAAGGCTAATTTAACCCAACATATTGGAATGTTTTGGAAGTCTTTTTGGGAGGGATTTTGCCAAGCATTTGACACACCTATTACATTAATGATTAAACTAGTCTTCAATATATTTTTGAAATGTTCCATCAAAATAATCAATGTTTCATTTCCCATGTTGTTTTTGGACAAATCACTATTTTCATTAATTTTGTAATGGTTTTCAACATAATTTTGTTGCTTGGGGGGTCACTATGTGTTACTTTTTCACAATAAGTCAAAAAAGGTATTATTTGAGGGTATTATGTGAAGGAAAGAAATTTATGTTTCCCCACCTTATTATTACTTAAATGTATCATATACACCTATTTAAACTTTTCCAAATATAATTTAAATCTTGTGTTTGCATTGAATTTTGGTACCATGTATTTGTTTCAATTTTTAGTTTTAGTTGAAGGCATGGGGAGTGCTAATAGAAGGAAGGTGAAAATGAAAGCATGATAAAATATACACAAAAAATAGTGTAAACAACAAAATACTGGGGTCCTTAAATAAAAAGATTAATAAAAAGATGATTTTATGAAGATTTTAACAAAGGTTTAGGGTAAGTTGAATTCAAAATTTAAAATACTTTAATATAATAAAATAAGTAACAAGTAATTTTGAAACTAAATAATGAAATATTGATTTTTTTTTCAAAATTAATGGTGCCCTGAAAATCACCTTATGTTTTTGTAATTTATAATATTACTTATTTATCCTTTTATTTGAATTTGCTTGGCTAGTTTCCTACCTTGTCTTTCATTCCCAATGTTCCTTGGATAGTTATTAATAACATCATCATTAGCATCCTCAATTTGAGTTTTAATAATATTAAATATCACATCCAAACTTCAAGGGGTTAGAAGTTGAAAAAACTCCTATAGCCCCGCCCATAACCTTGAAAAAATGTACAATATTAAGTGAGAGATTGTTTAAGTCTCACCACTTGGATTGATCATTATGGTTGATCAATTGAAAATAGTCAAAAACATTGATTTTGTATTTTTTACTCTCTTATATGATTTAAAGGTGTTATGAATAATGGGAGTGGGTTTAAGGAAACAAGCTTTTCCTAGTGAATTTCTTGAATTTCATTACTCTATTCATTAATTTGGTTCATGTTGTTTTATTGGAATTGGTGGGGATGATTTAATGGATGAAATCCTTTTATCATTATTCATTTTCATACATAAAAACATTTAAGAAAACATCCAAAAATTTCTTTTTGACTATTAACATCAAGATGTTAGTTTTCAAATGCAACTACCAAGTGCTAAAACCAACAATCATGGTTCAATTATCAACTATGAATTATAGATTAGATATGAAAATGGGGAATAAGTTAATAAGAGATGGAAGTTGAAAGCTTGTTAAACACTTGATTAAGATTGAAAAACATTTGCATTGTCATAAGAAAATATTGATTGAGAAAGGTACCATTTAAACCTTTGGCATCTCAAGTTTTGTTGTTGTATTTATGCCAAAAGCTATCAACTTGTTTGTGCAAACAAGTAAAACTACCTATTAAAGAAATCCGTAAAGTCACCCTGTCTTTCACCCCCTAACCCCTCTTTTTAGTGGTATCCGTAAAGTAAGGAAATCTCAGTATGAAATGCTGAAACTCAGTGCGAAATGCTGAATCTTGGCATTTGATGCACAAGGTTCGAGAGGAATTATAGTAGCTGTACAGGTAGGAGCAGTGAAAATCTATGTAGCAGCACTGGAGGCGCTGAGGAAAAAAGAAAAGACAGGGTGAAACTCAGAAAACCATCAAATTTTCTGAGTTTACGGATGTTTCTATTGTAACAAAAAAAATTTGTTTTGGGTGTTTTTGTCAATTTGTTTATAACTACAAAACTTTGTATAAAAATGAGATGAGAAAGAAGATTTGATCACGCACAATGTTTGAATGACAATGATCAAATGAATTGAAAAAGACATTGTTTACATTGTTTACGAAATTTGAAAAGGACAATGTTTACGCCATCAAATATATTGACATGTGGGTGAAGGAGTTGCCACTATTCCTAAACCACATGGAAGTTAATATCATATGTAATTACCGGAATTTGTCATACACACATAATGCATGTGAAAACATCAAACATAATACCATGCATGTTAATAAACTTGGCATTGTAAGTGTATAACAAAATGTGAAGAATATTCATTTGCATTAATATGCTCATTGCAAGCACAACAAAGAAAGTTGGTCATCCAAAATTGAAAGGGATTTAACTTGATTTGAAAAATTGTAACCAAATTGACTAATGAAAGGAACATGGCAAAAATGAAACATTGAAAAAACATGTCATCCTATTAATGAAACTTCTATGCTTTGTATTGAACTTCTCATGTTATTCTTTTGTCCCCAACCTTCCAATAACAATAGCCTTAAAATAACCCCCCCAAAAAATGTGAATGATTAGTAAAATAAATAAATAAAATAAAATAAAATAAATTATATGTATCATAGAAGAAGAAATGATTATCATAGCCTAGGGTTATTTTCCACATTGACAAAAAAAATGAATTTTCAAATTTTGAAATTATTATCTTTTCATTATGTACAATAATAGGCTACTATGAGATTGTCATATGAGTAGTGAAATTTTCTCTAAATTATTGTTTGCCATAGTATGGCAGTTTTCAACACCTCAGCTTCATATTTTCACAAAATTTCATTTCAATATTCAAAGGACTAATTAATGACTAAACTGACCCTAGGGTAAGGTAAAAGGTAACAGGGGAAAAAAAAGAAAAAGAGGAAAAAAATAAAACTAAAAATAAAGATAAAAAATAATAATAAATATAATGAGAAAAAATGAGACCCAAATTATCTAACTTACTACAAATCACGTCGTCACACGTTTACACGTCGCAGTAAATGTAAGTTTCGTTTATCATTTGATTTACATTTCATAGTTTTACTTTTAGGGTTTGAAGCTCCCTGTGAATTGTGTGTTTGCGTGTCTGTGTGCGCGTTTCTCTCTCTCTCTCTCTCACACATTTGGGCAGAGTTTTGTGTCTTTGCGTAGCTAGCGCGTCTCTCTTCCTTTTGGTTTCTGTTCCTAATCCTGGGAATTGAAGAGATAAAAAGCACGTTGTTACACTACCGTGCACAAAAAGAAAAGAAAAGAACAACAACTTCCACGGCTTTTAGGGTTCGAAGCTTTGTCTAGGGTTTGAGATCATCCCAGATTAAGCTTTCTTTGAGCTTTTGTTTTGATTTCTTTTGGGTTGGGTTTTGGTTTTTTTTTTTTTTTGGGGGGGGGGTTCTCTTGTTCTTGAAGTTTAGGATTTTTTTTTTTTTTTTTTGTTTTTTTGGGATTTTGG
>Ga0116231_10009003_pt1 | contig 17182 bp, 17 predicted proteins | sample S1TSphgellanicum_2_FD_89695 | JGI IMG/M metagenome (GOLD analysis project Ga0116231, IMG submission 89695) | Host-associated microbial communities from peat moss isolated from Minnesota, USA - S1T2_Fd - Sphagnum magellanicum MG | ecosystem: Host-associated > Plants > Peat moss > Unclassified...
AAATGCTGTTGATGAACTTTTTTACTTGCTAGCCTGCTGATTCTACAGGCTGATTTTAACTCTGGGAGCTTATTGATTTTTCTCATTCTCAATAACCCTCCTCTATTGCGGTGACTAATTACATCATATCTTAATCAAGGGAACAGGGAGCAATTCATTTTTTTCCGAGTTCCCAAACCCGAAGCGTATCAACTTGATAAACAATTTTTGGTTGTGATTTAGTTTGATTCTCAGTTCCATACTGAAATTTAATATTGCTAGGATCGAATAAAAATATATTACTAAAAGTATCAGACATATCGGGGATAGATAATTTGGTTCCTGGGAAGTTCGGGAATAATAAAATTTTCGTTTTCTTATCGAGCCGATGGCTTATGGATAAAATATCACACATTGCAGAACTATAGCTAATGAAAAGTGGACGACTAGCTTGATTAATAAGATGTGCAATTTGATAATTGTAATAACCACCTTTAGTTAATAAACTTTCGGATTGGGAACTGACAGCACCAGATAAAACTCCAGCAAAAATTAAAATCAGCATAACCGCCCGCCAGAATTTCTGCTGTTGCAAGTTGTTTGTAGTAATTTTAGTAATTAGCAGATAAGCAACAGCTATCTGAATCCCTAAACAACATGGGACTAGATATCTAATAATAGTTGATAATCGCCAACCCAAGCATATATCTACTAATACTAGAGGTAGTGCTGCACTAACAACTAATGTTAATATAAATAACCAAATTCTTTTGGAACTTTGATGACAGATGAAATAAATAGCATAACTCACTAATATCAAAACCAAAGGGATTAAATAAGCTAAGGGTTCGTAAATACTTGAGGGGTGATTTTCTGAAAATCCTTCAGTTAAAAAAGCTTGACCATCAATAAAAATAAAACAGAGATTACGTCCCCATGCTTTCAATAAATCCCAAAATGGCAAACTAGTTTGAACGGTTGTCGTTGTTGTATAAACTTGATAACTATTAATAATAGTTAAAAGCCAAGGAGCAAATAGAATCAATGCTGTTGTACAGGCGAATAAATAGGAAATTATCACCCAACTCCAGCGAAAACCATTGAGCAAGAGAAGATAAATCCCATGTCCAATAGTCATCCAAATAGAAAAGAAAAATGAATAGAAATTTAGTGCCAAAGCAATTGCATATATTACCCAACTCTGTTTAGTTTGCTTCCGTACTGCTCGCAAAAAGGCAGCGCTAGAGAATAAAACAGTGACTATCCATAAACTATATTCACGCGCTTCTTGCGCATAGAGTAAGTGGAATGGTGAGATAGATAGGAGGGCGATCGCCATCCAACCAACTAATGGTAAATTAAATAATTCTAAACACAGCCAGTAGATACCAGGGAAAGCCAATAAGCTAATCAAGGCTGATAAACTCCTAATAATGGTTACAGAATCACCAAATAACTGTACCCAAAGTTTCAGCATTACATAGTAAAATGGTGAATGCTGAGGTTCTTCTGTAGCTAGTCCCCTAATTGTATCAATTACCCCTTTTTCATCATTGGGATATTGGTATTTGTCTAAATATTTGACATCAATTATTTTACGATTGAATGCTTGCTGAAAAAAATCCTCGGCTGTATACCCAGAAATTCTTAATGAGGTATAAGTCTCATCGCACCAATAAACCTTGCGCTCAAGATTGACAAATCGGAAGAATATCCCCAGTATAAGCAAGGTAATGACTAAAGACCGAAACCATATAGGAGTAAGTAGTCTTGGCTGTATCATTTAATATTGCTGGTATTAGTGCTAAATTTATCTAAATTACATAATACTTTACTGACACAACAATTTCCTCCTTATTATCGCTTTATTGGCTGCTTTTGCTTTTTGTCAATTCAAGCAAAGTGGAATCAAAACCTAACAAAGTTCATCAGGTTTAAAGGTGTTGCGATCGCATATAGAAGCGAAATAGCATAAAAATGGCATAAATTAAATTAAACTAAAATTTATGTCTTAGGGACGAGGAAAAAATGAATTATTTTTCGGTATTCTTTAGACAATGGAAGTGTGACTAAAAATAATTATAAATAGGCGCACTTCTATTATCTAGACTATCGTAACAACGAGCAATGGGAATTTTCCATACCTCTAAAGAATGAGATTTTTTTGAATTAGGAATTTTTCTCATAAATCAATCAGTTAAAATTAAATCAACTAATCCTGAGCCAAACTGACCCCAAGCAACTGTAAACCTTAGGAGGTAAAAAACTATGATCGCAGCCAAAGACAACGCCTCCCACCTGACCCCAGAAGAATACTTTACTTGGGAAGAACAGCAACTAGAAAAACACGAACTAATTGGCGGTCAAGTTTACGCTATGACTGGCGGTAGTGTTAACCATAGCCGCATTGCAATTCGATTTACGACTATGGTTGATATCCATTTAGATGCTAGTAGTTGCATAACAGGTAACTCAGACCTGAGAGTTAATATTGTTGGTACAAATAACTACACATATCCCGATGTCAGCGTCACCTGCGATGATCGCGATAAAACCACAACCCAATATATTACCTACCCCTGCTTAATCATTGAAGTTCTCTCAAAAAATACCGAAGCCTACGACAGAGGAAGCAAGTTCAGAATGTATCAAAATAACCCTGTCTTGCAAGATTACTTATTGGTTAGTTCCACTGCGATCGAAATAGATTTGTATCACAAAAATGATGCGGGACAATGGATGATTATTAACTATGGAGAAGGTGACACTATTCAACTAAAAAGCATCAATCTTAGCTTCCCCATTGAACAAGTTTATCGGGGTCTAAACCTTACCCCAGAATCTTAATCAATGATTAAGAGGGAACAGGGAACGGGGAACAGGGAACTCTTAACAGTGAAATCCCCATAATTAAAATTAGGGGATTTGTATAAGGAGGTATTTTTTCTTGCGCTTCGCCGGAAAGAAAAAAATGTTTTATTTCTTTTCATAAATAAATTTAGTTGCTTTCTTACCCAAAATTCGGTCAGGTGTTCCCTGTTCCCTGTTCCCTGTTCCCTTGCTATAGAGACCTTTACCTGAATTTCCCTTAATGGTAAATACAGTAATCGCATCGTTCCTCTATCTTTGGGTTGAGATTAATAAAACTTGCTCAGGAAACTATTTTAGGATCGGCGACTGAATTTTCAAAGTAAATCCGACGGTAGATTTCAGCCATGGGAACTTCGACGTTTAAACTGTGGAAAACAATCGATCGCTCAATGCGATCGCCCACTGTCCACTCCCAGCGATCGCCGTTATTCCGATCTAGCTTGTAATACTGCTCGATATAAGGTTCCGTTTGGCTGATGAGCAGATATTCACAAAAACTAGTCAGAGAGCGGTATTTGCGGAATTTTTCACCTCTGTCATAAACCTCAGTAGAAGGTGATAACACTTCCACGATGAGTAGTGGATTGAGAATTTCATCTGTACGAGTACCATTAAATTCTGGTTGGTTCTCAATTACCAACAAGTCAGCATAGGTTCCACAATTGTATTGGGGAATCCAAATTCGCAAATCGCTGTTGTACAAGCTAAAGTTAGTGTCTCTGAGGAGAAAACCGAGATAAATTAACAGATTGCTGGCGATCCTGCTATGAGGTTCAGTCCCACCAGATAGAGAAATCACTTCTCCATCCCGATATTCGTGACGTTCCGTGGAAGTTGATTCAATTGTTCGATATTCGTCTGGAGTAAAGTGAATTATTGTTCCATTTGGGTCAAAAGTTGATAGATCAGTTCGAGCAATGACCATGATCGCACCTCAGGAATAATGAAACCTAATTCAGTTATTATGTTATAATCTATTTAAGACTCAGAAAAATCAAAAAATAATTTTGTTCGCTGCGCTCATTTGGGTTTAAGAGAAGAAGGGTAAAGAGCAAGAGCGCAAAGGGCTAATGAAGAGTCCTCGCAACGCCACCGAGAACGACCCGAAAACCGACAAAGTAGTTCCTGAAGTCGGGCGTGTACCTGCGGCGATTGGCAGATCGGCAGATATCAGGGGTACTGCCCCACGAACCACCACGCAGCACTCGATATTGATTATCATTCTCATTTATCCAAGAAGTTTCATTATTAGGTGCTCCTTGATAATTACCGTGCCAAGTATCAGCACACCACTCCCAAACGTTTCCATGTATATCGTATAAGCCAAAAGCATTTGGCGGAAAAGTTCCTACTGGAGTAGTTTCGTTTCTGTACTTTCCTTTAGGACTCTTAGCAAAGGTATAGTTACCGTTGTAATTTACCAAATCTGTTGTAATCGTATCACCAAAATGAAATGGTGTAGTAGTTCCAGCGCGACAAGCGTATTCCCATTCAGCTTCACTAGGAAGACGATATTCAGAACCTAACCTTTTAGATAGTCTAGCACAAAATTCAACTGCTTCATCCCAAGAAATTGTCTCGATAGGACGATTATCACCTTTAAAGTTGGATGGATCTGATTCCAAATCACGATTGACCTTGGGAAACCCTGCGACTATTTTCCATTGAGCTTGAGTAACTTGATATTTCCCAATAAAGAAAGGTTGTACCGTAACTTCATGCTGAGGTTTTTCATCAGCATCTTTTGTCCCTTCCGGTGAACCCATCAGGAATTTATCGCCAGGGATAGAAACCATCTCTAGTCCAACACCATTACCTAAATCACTCACAATATATTCCGCTTGACCCTTTTTCCGATTAACTTCCTTACCTTGGTCATTGACAGTCACCACCTCAAATTGAAAAACCAGAGGAGCAGTAGAAACAGGAGGAGTTGTTTTGGAAGCGATTTTTGGAGAAGAAACTGGATTTGATGTCCTTGCGCCAGAGGAAATGCTTGGTTCCGGCGTTGAAGATGAAAATGATTGCTGTTGTTGAGTAGCGATTCTGACAAAAGCTTCAATCGCATCCTCATCATATCCCCTTGCTGATATATTCACCCGAATCCATAGCTGTCTAGCTAATTCCCAATTCCTTCCCACCTCAGCCCTATACGCATCATTCTTCAAAGCAGCAATATCTTGTAAAGTGGCATACTGAGGTAACAAAATTAAATGTAACTTTGTCGCCGGCTCTGTCATCGCATAAGGATTTTGAGGATTTTTCCCATATTTACGATTAAGTTGAGGAACTTGTAAGCTGAGATATCGTTCCAATCTTTCCACCGTCGCACAATTCCCCTCTCCTTGTATCCTCAAAGCGGATAATAAATTATATGTAAATGACCCTTGCTCTAAATCTTCGATTTCATAAGCTTTTTCCTTTGCTCTACAAGAATAGAAAGTAATCACCCCTTGATGTTTTTCCTCACCAATCCCTAACCCTGACTTAGTACCTTCATCACGACAAGCATCCAAAAACAACACCACATTATCCGCTCCACTGCGCCGCAGTCTCTCAGTAACGTAATTAACAGAAATAGCACTATGCTCTACTTCTCCCGGATCGCTATCAGCAAGCATCAGATAGTCTTTTTCCGCTTCTCGACGACCATGACCCGAAAAGAAAAACCAGAGATTATCTCCAGGTTTGAGCAGTGATTGTTCAAAATTTACGCGTAGGAACCGTCTCAAATTACCATATGTTGGCTGGGTGGAAATTGGTGGGGAAGCAGGAATTTCTGGAGAATCGTCGGTGAATAAAAATACTCTGTCAAACTTCCCTTCCCTTTCCAGCCAATCACGCATAGCCATAGCGTCAAACTTTGCATAGTTAAGATGCTGAAGATTGCTATATTTATTAATCCCGACTGCGATCGCCCAATTCTGCGCCATTCCCCTCCATCCCCACCGATTTATCCTACTCTCTTGCCAATTTACGTAATACCACTTAATAATATTAATGCATAGTCCTAACAGTTTAAACTATTATTCCAGCCACTACCAACCATTAATTTATGTCAGCAGAAATTTCCACACCCAAAAGCATTTGGATCATTACTGAAGAAACATCGGAAGTATTAACTACTACCAATGAAACATCCACTACTAGTGGTGCAAAAGGTGGTGGTGATATCGGAGGAAGACTTAGCGGTGAAACTACTAAAGAACTCGTTATCAAGACAAAAGATAACGAAATAGTCACTACCAAACGCAAACAAGTAGAAGTCAGCCAACTCAAGCAGGAAATGCAAGGATTTCTCCAAGCCATGAGGGAAACACTGGACGCAGATGATGTTCCCGATTCCAAGATCCAATTGGACGAAGTTGAGTTATCAGTGGAAATTAGTGGAGAAGGAAAAGTCAGTCTGTTTGGTGTAGGTGGTAAAGCAGCAGGTAAAGGCGCTATGACTTTTAAGTTCAAGCGCAAGTAATTGGTATAGGAGTCATATTTAATTCCCGAATAAAACCTCAGTAAAAAAAGCTGATAAACGCCCTCATCCCCCAACCCCTTCTCCCGTGGGGAGAAGGGGAGTAATTCAAAGTCCCTCGCCCCTTGGGATAGGGATTTAGGGTGAGGGCTGATTTTGAAGAGTCAAAAACAAGAGCGAATTTATACCCTACACCCGCAAAGACTTATTTGATGAAAAAATTATTGTTTATCTGTAGTCAAAATCGCTTACGTAGTCCTACAGCCGAAGCTGTGTTTTCTGCTTATGATGGGCTGGAAGTTGAATCAGCTGGACTAGATAGAGAAGCGGTGATACCTTTGTCGAGTGAATCAATTATATGGGCTGATATCATTTTTGTGATGGAAAAGTCTCATCAGAGGAAACTTTCTCAGAAGTTTCAACCTTGGCTGAAAAATAAACGGGTAATTTGTCTGGATATTCCTGATGAATATGAATATATGGAGCCATCTTTGATAGAGTTACTCCAAAAAAAAGTACTCCCACTACTGGGAACTTTCAACATTGGCTAGAATTAAGCGACTTGAATACGACCGCTGATTATATAACGAAGCATTCTATTAAGCGCTTGTAATTCTTCTTCTACGAGAAATTCATTCATGATGGCTGCCATTAAACCATAGCGATCTGATAAAGTAAGAACTTTGGTTCTAGAGGTAGAAGCGAGCATTTCTGAAATAGCACCAGGGATTAGTTCGATTTGAAGCATGGAATTAATGTTGAACTCTATGGTATTAGTATCTACCAAAATCTTTTCCCGTCAAGTGATTGATACAGTCTGTTTATTGTGAATGTGGTCAATACTTATAGTGATAACAATGATATATTTAATGTGATTTCAGTCACAAGGCACATCAGGAGAGCAAAACAGTGGAGTCTTAGAATAGACTTATCCCCTACTTCGCAATTGTCCACAAGCAGCATCAGCAGCTAAACCGCGAGAGTAGCGGACAGTTACAGCAATTTTTTCCTGTTTGAGGACTTTGACAAAAGCTTGAATGCGATCGCCCGATGGTCGTTGATAATCCACTTCCGCAATCGGATTGTAGGGAATTAAATTGACATGACTTTGAAATCCGCGTAAACGTTGAGCCAATTGTCTAGCTTGTGCTGGTAAATCGTTGACTCCCGCCAAAAGAATATATTCAAAAGTCACACGTCGTCCAGTGATTTCCACATATTCTCGACACTCCTCCAGCAGATCATCAATTGAATAAGGGCGGGCGCTGGGAATCAGTTGTTCCCGTAATTTTTGGTCGGGTGCGTGGAGACTGACAGCCAAAGTAATTTGCAAATGCTCCTGGGCTAATTCCCGGATGCGATCGCGAATTCCCACAGTGGAAACTGTCAACATCCGCTGTCCTATCCCCACATCTTGATTCAGAGATTTAATTGCTAAGAGAACATGCTCCATATTCAACAACGGTTCACCCATCCCCATAAACACTACATGGCTAACTCGTTGTTGAAAATCTTCCTGGACTGTTAAAACTTGGTCAATAATTTCTGCGCGGTTCAGATTGCGTTGATAACCTCCTTTACCAGTCGCGCAGAAATCGCAAGCCATCGGACAACCGACTTGGGTAGAAACACAAACCGTTAACCTGCTGGCGCTAGGAATACCCACAGTTTCAACTATTTGTCCATCAGCTAACTTTAACAGATATTTGACTGTTTCATCAGGTGCTACAGAGCGATAATGTAGAGTTGAGCGCCCAATCGGAATTTCCGCGATTTTCTCCCGCCAAGACTTGGGAAAGACAGAAATATCAGTCAGCGATCGGATACCCTGATGATAAATCCAATCATGGAGTTGTCTAACTCTATAATTAGGTTGTTCCTGTTTTTCTACCCAAGCAGTTAACTCAGCCATGGAAGCACCGAGTAGGGGGGGAATCAGGGTAGATTTTTCTGTTTTGGGTGAATCTTGGTCAGAAACAAGCGAGTTAGCAGACATATAGAAATTTGGTTTGAACCGGATTGATACTGGATCTCTATCCTACCTCTGGTAGTTTAAATTGTCTTTTAGCCGAATGTTGTCCCATTCCAGCCCCACATTGAACCTTTACCATCTGCAAATTCTATGTAAATTCGGTTTTGAGGTACGCCAATTATTTGATTGATTTCCTGACAAAAATCCTGGCTCATAGCTACCGTTTGTTCCGGTTTCATTTGGCCAATGCTCTTAATTTCTACATAGCATACAGGTTCAGTTGTTCCCGCAAAAGTCATCGCTACGTCTGATTCAAAAGATGTCATGATGTAAGACTCTGGTTTACCTGTATGTTTAGCTAGTTTTGTAGAGAAACTTTTCAGCATCGATTCTACTTTTGTCGGTTCTAGTGAAGTTACAGAAGTTTGAATTTTAATTAATGGCATAATGATGGATTACTTGGGTAAATTCCCTACGAAACTAAATTATAACTCATAGCCACTAGTGAGTCGATTTATCAGATGTAATTGTCTCAACGCTGCGAAACAAATGATTATATTCAGGATGATATAGTCGAGACTGTCTTTTTGTAGGCGCTAGAGCAGGACTAATCACGTAGAGTGTCGTTCGCACTAAATTCTCTACGTAAGTACAGGTGACTATTTCTGCCAGTGTGACAATCAGGATTTTTTCATCTGGCCATCCTATTCGGAAACAAATAGCTACTGGTGTATCGGCTGGATAATGTACTAATAATTTATCTGCAGCTTCCGCTACATGGCGAGCGCTTAAGTAGAGACAAAGACTGGCTCTATGTGCTGCTAAAGTAGATAGTTCTTCTGTTGTGGGAACTTCTGTGCGTCCACTGGTTCTTGTCAGGATAATAGTCTGGACTAACCCTGGTACAGTCAATTCTACTTTTAATTTAGCCGCTGCGGCTTGAAAGGTGCTAATACCAGGAATGATTTCAAACGCAATATTAGCTTCTGCTAATAATTGTATTTGTTCATGAACCGCACTATAAAGACTTGGATCTCCTGATTGTAGACGCACTACAATTTTATGCGATCGCACCCCAGCGATGATTATTGGTAAAATTTCCCCTAGCGTTAGATGAGCTGTGCGGATGATTTGCGCATCGGGACGACAAACCTCTAAAATTTTTTCTGGAATCAGAGAATCAGCATATAAAACGATATCAGCTACAGATAGAAGCTTCTGCGCTTTTACAGTTAATAGGTCTGGATCTCCAGGGCCTGCTCCTACAATATACACACTTGGTGGTAACTGTTGGTTTGTCTGGGACATATTCAACAAGTTAAATCCATAAACAATACTTTTGACATTATTCTTGGCATTTTTGCAATACCCTTCCGGACGTGTTCTATGTTCACTAGTAGAAAGAAATGGTAGATGCACCCTGGTTAAGCCCTAGAGAAAACTCTGGGGCATTTTTTATTTTTGGGGATTGCTCCCCTCACAGCCCTAACCTGCTCTTTGTTCTCTGATATCAGGTAAAGGACGCTTGAACAGATATAACCAAATTAGTCCAGCTACTCCTAGAGCAATTCCACATAAACTTATGACTTGGGCTATTCTTAAAGATCCCAGCATGAGGCTGTCCATGCGTAAACCTTCAACCCAAAACCTGCCTAAACTATAGGTTACCCAATAAGTGAGAAACAATGTCCCCGCCTTGAGATGGGGTTTATCAGCTAGAGCACGAAAAAATAAAGTCAACAAAAGGGTGAACACCATGAAATCCCAGATGGATTCGTAGAGAAATGTGGGATGGAAGTACTCAAAACTTTCCATTCCTAGTGGACGGTGTGCTGGAGGAATATATAACTTCCAAGGAAGTTCTGTAGGTTCGCCAAAAGCTTCAGAATTAAAGAAATTACCCCAACGCCCGATCGCCTGTCCCAGAATCAGTGAAGGAGAGACCAAATCTGCTAACTGCCAAAAGGAGACTTTTTTTAGTTTAGCAAAAATTAAGGCAGTGATCACACCACCTATAATTGCTCCATGGATAGCAATACCTCCTTGCCAAATGGCAATAATCCGTTCTGGGTGTTGGGCGTATTCCGACCATTGGAATAAAACATAATAGATGCGAGCAGCGGGAATACTGCCAATTACTAACCAAGTTAATAAATCACCGATCAAATCTGGATTCAGACCACGCCGTTTTGCCAAGTATTGGGAAAGATTAACTCCAATTAGCACGGCGCTCGCAATCAGCAATCCATACCAGCGAATCACTATTGGTCCCAATTTAACCACGATTGGTCCCGGAGAAGTGAATTGAAATGCTAAGGGTAAAGCAGAAAAATCTATTACCATACAAAAATATCCAGAAAAATTCAATTATTCCATACCCTATACCCTACACCCTACATCCCACACCCTGTATCGCTCGACTTGAGGAACAAGAGATGTTAAATTTAAGGAAACTAAATAAATATTTTGTCGATATAATCACTTAAACAACCTTTTATCTAAGACTGTGATCGCTATTTACCCTGGCAGCTTTGACCCTATCACTTTGGGACACCTGGATATCATCCAACGCGGTAGCCGCTTGTTTGACCAGGTGATAGTTGCTGTATTGCGGAATCCAAATAAAATACCCTTATTTTCTGTAGAGCAAAGGCTAGAGCAGATTCGTGTAACTACGAAACATCTGCCCAACGTTACAGTAGATAGTTTTGACGGTCTGACTGTTAACTACGCCCTGATTCAACAAGCTCAGGTACTGCTGAGAGGTTTACGCGCAGTTTCTGATTTTGAAATCGAACTGCAAATGGCTCACACTAATAAAACACTTTCTACTCAAATAGAGACAGTTTTTCTTGCCACCTCAAATGAATATAGTTTTTTAAGTAGTAGTGTGGTCAAAGAGATTGCAAAATTTGGTGGCTCGGTTGATCATCTTGTTCCTGCACACATTGCCCTAGATATATACCAATGCTACAACAACCACAGCTCTCTAACCTCGAACCCAATCACAACGGAAACAACCCATCTGCCCAACAATATGTCTACGGACAAGGAAGCATAGATATCCAACAGGAACTTAATCGCTTAGAGGAAATAGTGCTCTCTAGTTTTCGCATTCCGCTATCAGGCCGAACTTTAATCGATGAAGAAAAGCTGTTGGGACAATTGGATTTTGTCCGTGTCTCCTTGCCATCTATGTTTGAAGAAGCACTCCTGGTTTTGGAACAGAAAGCAGAAATTATCCAAGAGGCTGAAGAATACGGTGAAAAAATTGTGGAAGCAGCACAAATTAAAAGAGCACAAATTCTGGCTGAGAATGATATTATCAGACACGCAGAACGGGAAGCTGACCAATTGCGAAGTCTCGTTCAGCAAGAATGTGAAGCAATGATGCAAGAAACTCTGGACGAAATTGACCGTCAACGCCGTACATCTCAACAAGAGTTAGAGGATATTCGTCAAACTGCGATCGCCCAAGCTACAGAAATCGCTGATGGTGCTGATGAATATGCTGATAATGTATTGGGTAATATTGAACAAGACATCAAGGAAATGTTGCGAATTATTACCAATGGTCGTCAACAACTGCGAAGAGATGTCGCCTCACAGCGCAATTCATCCGGTTCTAAGAAAAGATAGTAATCATAAATTACGCTTTGACTCACGGATCAGAAAAGGCTAGATAAAATGAGCTTACCAGAGGTGGACAATCTACTCCGCCAGAAAACCGGGATAGATGCTAAAATTATTGGCTACCGCAAAATTGCCAAAGCAGTGGAAACCCGGATGTTGACTTGTGGAATAATTAACTTGGATAGTTATCTTCAGATTTTACGGGTCTCATCAGAGGAGTTAGATAAATTAATTGAATTGTTGATTATTCCAGAGACTTGGTTTTTCCGCGATCGCGCCCCCTTTGAATTTCTGGCGCATTATATTCATTCCCAGAATTTTCACAAATTGGGTTCTCACCAACTACGCCTATTAAGCGTACCTTGTTCTACTGGTGAGGAACCTTACTCCCTGTCCATGAAATTTCTAGATATGGGCATACTTCCTGCGCAATTTCAGATAGATGCTGTTGACATTAGCAAACAGTCTTTAGAAAAAGCCAAAAAAGGAATTTACACCCGCAATTCTTTTCGAGGGGATTATCTGAAATTTCAAAGTCGTTATTTTATCCAAAAAGGTACAGAATATCATTTATCTGAACAAATAAAAAATACAGTTAACTTTAGTTACGGAAATTTGCTCGATCCAAATTTTTTATCAGAAAAAAAACCTTATGATATTATCTTTTGTCGCAATGTCCTCATCTATTTTGATGATATTTCTAAAAACTTAACTATCAAAAAACTCTATTCTTTATTGAAAGCAGAAGGTATTCTGTCAGTTGGTGCAGCAGAAACTAGACTACTAGCAAATTGCGGGATCGATTTGATTCGCTATAAATTTGGTTTTGTCGGTTGTAAGAAAATTGGCAATATGGAGAAAATAAAAATTCTTCCTACGGAGAAAAATGATATTATCTCATCATTAAAAAGTTCTCAACTAGTAGGACAGAGGAGGAATATCACGGCTCCAGATAAACAACAACTAAATCAACTCTCCTCCTCTCACGAGCAAGTTCTGACAAAATCTATTTTACCAATTGGTAAAAGTGCAAATAACTTAGAGATAAAACTAACGGAGCCGGAAAAAAATGATTTAGAAGCTATCCGTAATTTGGCAGATCAAGGAAATTTAGCAGAGGCTATTTCTTTGTGTAATCAATATTTACAATATGATTCAGCTAGTGTTGAAGCTCATGTTTTACTTGGGCAAATCTATCAAGCACAAGGGTGGGAAATTAAAGCAGAAAATTATTTTCAAAAAGCTGTTTATCTTGACCCAAAAAACTATCAAGCATTGCTACATCTAGCATTACTCAAAGAACAAAGTGGAGAACTAGCAAAAGCAGATATTCTCCGCCAACGTATTCGACGTTTGGAAAAATAATAAACCTAATATAAAGTTAGAAAATTAGCTTTTGTCATGCTAAAAAATGTAAGTTTACGAGTCAGGTTTACTAGCGCATTCTTATCTATTGCTTTAATTGTCTTGTTCGTGGGATTTTTAGGTTGGGGAGCAACAAATCGTCTAAGTAGACACATTGATGTATTTTCCTTTAATACCTTTCCTAGTACTATTAGTTTATGGAAAATATACGAAGCAAAATCGAGAATTTATGGATCAGAGAAAGCATTATTAGCTACTGTCTTAAGTAAGGAACAAAGACAACAGGAATTAGCTAATGCTAAAATAGCTATTCATGATGCTCAAGATGCATTCAGTGCGTATAATAAAATAGATCATGATCCCGAAGAAATTAAAATATACAACAAACTTTTAGATACTTGGAATAAATTGAGAAGCATCCGTCAAACATACTTCCAGCTACATGAAAAATTTCTGGGATATGGAATGGCTAATCCCAGGAAAGCTCAACTTGAACTATGGCAAATGGGAAAAAGTAAGACACCTGAGTTTGTCACTGCTACAGATGCTGTCTCAGTAATCGTTGAGATGAATGATTATTTAGCTACTACATTAGAACCTGAATTTAATACATCAACTGAAGCACTACTAGAGTTAATAGAATACAATACGAATTTAGCAGATAAAGACCAAAAAGAAGCTTCTAAAGATATAAATCAGAGTAAATTCTGGATATTTTTTGGTTTAGTTATGGGTCCAATAGTGGCGATCGCTTTCGGAATTTATTTAATTAAACCCATAAGTGACAGGGTTTTACGAGTAGTAAGCATTGCTAAAACTATTTCTGGTGATGCTGATTATAATTATAATCAGCATTTGTCTGCATCTGAATCAAATAATGAAATTACCCAATTGCAAACATCTTTTTACACCTTATCAGCTAAACTTACTGATTTAGTTAATGTTGCACAAAGCATATCTTTATACCACTCAAGTCCTCAAATTCAAACCTATGAGCAACAAAGTGAAATTGGCAAATTGCAAGCTATATTTAATAATATAGCGAGTAAGATTTCCGTCATAGTAGAAATTGCTTATAAAATATCTAGCGGTGATTTAACCACACAGATTCAGCCGACTGAAGAAAAAGACCAGCTAGGCAAATTGCAGACATCTTTTTACTTCATGACCAAGAATTTAAATTCCCTAATTAAGCGTATTCAACAGTCGGGTGTACAAATCACCACTTCATCCACAGAAATTGCTGCATCTGGAAAGCAACTGGAAGCCACTGTTACAGAACAACTTGCTTCTACTAATCAAGTCACAAATACAGCTCAAGAAATTGCTACCACTTCCAGAAATTTAGTCAAGATGATGGAGCATTTTGCGGGAATGACTCAAGTGACTGCTGCTGCTGCTAGTGATAGTCAAAATGAACTGCAGAAGATGGAAGTGACTATGAGACAACTTACTGAAGCGACCAGTTCTATCGCTAGCAAATTAGGAGTAATTAATAAGAAAGCTAGTAATATTAATAGTGTGGTTGTTACCATTACTAAAGTTGCTGATCAAACTAGTATTTTGTCTTTGAATGCATCTATAGAAGCAGAGAAAGCTGGACAATATGGGGCTGGATTTGCAGTTGTAGCTAGAGAAATCCGTCGTTTAGCCAATCAAACTGCTGTTGCTACTTTGGAGATTGAACAAATTGTCAAAGATATGCAATCAGCGGTATCAATGGGAGTGATGGAAATGGATAAGTTTAATCAATCAGTTAATCAGACGGCTGAACAAGTGAACAAAATTAGCGACCAGATTGGTAAAGTTATTAATCAGGTACAAAGTTTACCGCCTCAATTTAGTCAGGTAAATCGCAATATGGAAGAGCAATCCCAATCTGCACAGGATATTAGTGAAGCGATGGAGCAATTAAGTGAGGCTTCACAGCAAACAGTTGACGCTTTACGTGAAACTAATAGCGCTTTAGAACAGTTGGAAGAAGCAGCACAGTTTTTACGGGATGAAATTTCCCACTTTAAAATCCAAAATTAAAGAATGGGGAATTTAAAGCTAAGATAGTAGTCACAGTTGTAATTACATAAGTGGAACTTTAATGTTACAGACTCTAAAGTTGCGCAAAATTGGTAATTCAGTAGGAGTGACATTTTCTAAAGAGTTGTTAGAAAAGCTCAACCTATCGGAAGGGGATACTGTCTTTGTTACAGAAACTGAATATGGACTTCAGCTTAGTCCTTATGACCCTGAATTTGAAAAAGCAATGGTAATTTATCAGGAAGGTAGCCAGAAATTTCGTCATGCTTTAAAGGAACTGGCTAAAAGCTAAATGTTGGTTCAAACACTTTCTAAAGGAATTTCAATAATGAATTCTGAACCCACTCCTAATTCTGAAGAACAACTCAATTGTCCACCATGTATTTCTGTAACAATCTGATAGCTAATTGATAGACCTAATCCTGTACCTCTGTTTACTGGCTTAGTAGTAAATTGATAATCGAACACTCGATTGCGTACATCTTCTATCATTCCCAAACCATTATCTTTAATCTTAATAATAGCTTTATTGCGTTTGTGGTCAGTTAAAGTTTGAATAATAATATGTTTAGAATTTGGATCATTTTTTTCTGATGTAGACTCCGAATAACTTTCCTCTAAGGTATCAATTGCATTAGCAATGATGTTAATAAATACTTGATTGAGTTTCCCTGGATAGCATAATACTAAAGGTAAGTCGCCATATTCTTTAATCACTTGTATTGGCGGAATCTTACTATTTACTTTTAATCGATGTTGTAAAATTAGTAATGCACTATCAATTCCTTCATGCAAATTAGCTGGAACTTTTTCTAAACTATCAGTGCGGGAAAAAGTCCTTAAAGATAAACTGATTTGATGAATATTTTCTACTCCCAATTTAATTGAGGAAATAAGATTAGGTAAGTCTTCAATCAAATATTCTAAATCTATTTCCTTAATATAATTTTCTATAGTTTCACCTGGAACGGGAAATTGCTGCTGATAAAGTTCCAAAATTCCTAATAAATCTTTGTTATAGTTGGTGAAACAGGCAAAATTTCCTCTAATAGAACCGAGAGGATTATTGATCTCGTGAGCAACAGCAGCAACTAATTGACCAAGAGTAGACATTTTTTCACTTTGGATTAGTTGGAGTTGAGTTTGTTGTAATTCTTTTAGAGTCTGCTTCAGTTCGACAGTTCTCTCTTCAACTCGGGTTTCTAATTCTTGATTAAATTGTTGTAAAGTTTTTTGTAATGCCGTTTTTTCGATAATTTCCTCTTGGAGTAATTTATTTTGATTAGCTAAATCTCTAGTCAAATTCTTTAAATCTAAATGCATTTTTACTCTAGCCAATACTTCTTCTTTTTGGAATGGCTTAGTAATATAATCTACTGCTCCAAGACTAAAACCTCTGACTTTATCTTCCACATTATCAAGAGCCGTCATAAAAATTATGGGAGTTTCTGCAGTTAACGCATTAGACTTGATCCGGGAACAAGTTTCAAAACCGTCAATTCCCGGCATCATAATATCTAATAAAATTAAATCTGGAATGACATATTTAATTTTTTCTAGTGCGCGTTCTCCATCTTGAGCTAATAACACTTCTAGACCAGATTCATCTAAAACGTTAAATATCACACCCAAATTTGTATGATTATCATCTACAATAAGAACTGAATTTTTAAACATAAACATTTTCTCCAAAAAAGCTTTTTATTGTTGAGATTATTATTTTAGTATATTAAAACGTAACCGTTCACTCCCCCCAGAAAAAAGGGATTAACAAGAAACAGGAATAGGGGGATGTTCTATACCGCGACGAGCTTGGGTGAGAACTTGAGCAATATAACTCCAAGGGTCAGCTTTTCGTA
>Ga0116231_10009004_pt1 | contig 17180 bp, 13 predicted proteins | sample S1TSphgellanicum_2_FD_89695 | JGI IMG/M metagenome (GOLD analysis project Ga0116231, IMG submission 89695) | Host-associated microbial communities from peat moss isolated from Minnesota, USA - S1T2_Fd - Sphagnum magellanicum MG | ecosystem: Host-associated > Plants > Peat moss > Unclassified...
AACGTCTATCAAAGCACCAAGACCGGCACCGACGTCATCGGCTTCGCGCAGATCGGCAACACCGGCAATGCGGCCGACACACTGACGGGCTGGAGCTGCACGATTGCGGCGAACATGATGCTGGTGGACGCCAAGGGCAACCCGCTCACCAGCCTGCCGATCCCCGCCGGACGCACCACCAGCATGAGCGCCGGCGGCGTGCATTTTATCCTTCATGACATCCATTATCCGGTCGAATATGGCAGCGTGCTGCCCTGCAGCCTGACATTCCAGAGTTCCGGCCTGGTGGAGGCGTATCTGTTCGCGGAGCCGGCACCCGGGGATTAGCGGAAGCAAGCGGTCGCTTTGACTTAAAGAAAAGCTCCGCAAAAGACTTTTGTTTACTTCGAGGCGGCGCTGGTGAAGCGCCCATAGCCCAGCGTGAATAAAAGTTTTTTGGTTCTTTTTTTCAAAAAAGAACCGCTTGCTTGCCCCAAACCAAACGCCATCCGGTCATGGCCGCTGATACAGCCGGTAGCAGGAGCGGCCGGCGCGTTTGGCGGCGTAGAGCGCCTGGTCGGCCTGTGCGATCACGCTGTTGGGGTCGGCATCGGCATCGCTGAACAAGGTGATGCCGATGCTGCCGCTGATTTGCACGGCGATGGTGCTGGTGAGTTTGAAGCTGGTGGCGAGTGCCGTGATGGCGGCGCTGGCGACGATGTTCGCCCCTTCCGGCTTGCCAAGGTCTTCCAGCAAGGCAACGAATTCATCCCCGCCGACGCGGGCGATGGTATCAACCTCGCGCAGCCTGGCCTTCAGCCTGGCGCCGGCTTGTTTGAGCAGCTCGTCGCCCGCGATATGGCCGTAGCGGTCATTCACGGATTTGAAGCCGTCAAGGTCGATATACATCACCGCGCCGATGCTGTTATTGCGTTTGGCCCGGCTGATCGCGTGGCTGAGCCGGTTCATCAGCAGCGTGCGGTTGGGCAGGCCGGTCAGCGGGTCGGAGAACGCCAGGCGTGAGAGTTCGGTTTGCGCGTGCGGCATGCGCGAGAGATCGACCGAGGTCAGCACGTAGTTCAGCAGCTTGCCATGGTCATCGGTGAGCGCGTGTACGGTGATCCAGTCGAGGAACAGCTCACCGCTTTTGCGCCGGTTCCAGGATTCGCCGGCCCAATGGCCGTTGGCGGTGACGCTGGATTTTATCAGCGGCCAGCCGGCGCCCTCATGTGAGGCGGGAAACATGAAGGCGATGTTCCGGCCGCGGATATCCTCGATCCCGAAATCGGTGATGTCGGTGAAGGCCGGGTTGCAGGATAGCACCTCATCCTGCGGGGTGATGATCAGCATGCCTTCCTGGGTGGCGTTGAACATGGCGGCGTGCATGCGCAGTTGCTGGCGCATCAGCCGGCGCTCCTGGGCCAGTTGTTCCTCCGCGGCTTTGAGCGCGTGCAAATCCTCGACCGCGCACATGAAATAGCCCGGGGCTTGGGCGGCCGGGTGCTGCTGGTTGATCGTCAGGCGGCTCCAGAGCAGTGAGCCGTCCTTGTGCCGGCAGCGCAGCTCGGCGGTATGGGCGTTGCCGGAACCGGGTAGAAATTTCAACAGCTTCAGCGCATGATCCGCGGGTTCGAGGATGCCGGCGATCGGCTGGCCGGTCAGCTCGCGGGCCTCGTAGCCGAGCCACCGGCATAGATGGCGGTTGACCCGCAACCAGGCGCCGCCGCCGGATACCTGGCCGAGCCCGACCGGCGCCTGCTCAAAAACTTCGCGGAAAAACTGGACCCCGGCCTCGGGGCCTTGCTCATACGCCAAACTCACCGGGCTCTCTCACAGGGCTCTCTCAAAGGGTTCTCTTTCAGGGCTGTCTCACCTGGCTGTGTAACGTGGCTGCCTCACCTGGCTGGCTCGCCTTGGCTGTCTCACCTGGCTGTCTCACCTGGCTGACCCGCCTGGCTGACTCAAAATTCTGTCGCAAAATTCTGTCGCAATATTCTGTTCAAAGGGTCCAGCTTGGTGCATGCGCCATCCACCGGGCTCATCGATCGGTATTTTCTTTGTTTTATCGAATTGATCTTAATGCTTTATGTATTTCCGTCATGTCTTTGACCGGGAGATCATCTCATCGCTATCCTTGCCGCTGCCGGGCTATCCCGGTAGCGTCAGGCTTGTTGAGGAATGCTTGATGGCTCAGATTGTGCGGCGAGGCGGTGATGAGTGAGGCGGGCGGCACGGCACCGGCGCCGGGAGCCACCCCTGCGGGCGGCGAATTTTCCGAGGACATTTATCTCCGGCTGAATCCCGATGTGCGGCTGGCGGTCGGCGCCGGCAAGTTCCGCAGCGGCCGCGAGCATTATGAGCGCTACGGCCGGGCCGAGGGCCGGCCCGCGGTGCTGCCGGCAACGCTGCCGCGCGACCGGCTGCTGATGACCGGCAATGACGCTCTGGCGCGCGATACCGGCAAGGCGCCGGCTTGCGCCTTGGATATGATCCGGGTGTCGCGTTCCGGCGCGATCTTCCTGACAGGCTGGGTGAATGACGCGCTCGATCCCATCGATTGCCTTGAGCTCTATGTCTCCACCTGGTGCTACGCCTTCGACAAGCAAAGCCTGGCCCGGGTGCGGCGGCCCGATACCGAGGCCGCGCTCGCCAATAGCGGCCGGCATAATTACGGTTTTTGGGGCTTCACCTTCACCGCCAGGCGGCTGCAGGCCGGCGTCTGCTCGGTCGTGGTCAGGCTGAAATCCGGGCTCGAGCTCAGCCTGTTGCTGAATGCCGAGCCGATCGAGGACCATGAGATGCGCAAGCTGGCACTTAGCCATCTCTCCCGCGCGGAGTATTTCGGCAACCCGTATTTCGAGGCGGTGGCCAGCATCGAGCATGCCATCGGCGCGCAGCTGGTGGATTTCAACAAAATGCTCAGCCGCCGCGCGGTGAACGAGCCCTATGTCGAGCGCTTCGGCCAGACCCTGCCGCATTATCGCGGCTCCATCATCGTCTGTCTGTACGGCAAGGTCGAATATATGTTCCTGCAACAGGCGTTGTTCGCCAAGCAGCACGGCATCGAGGATTACGAGTTCATCTATGTCTCCAACAGCGCCTATATCGCCGAGCCATTGCTGAAGGAGGCGCGGCTTTGCGCGCAAATCTACGGGCTCGACATGACGCTGGTGATCCTGAACGCCAATGCCGGTTTCGGGGCCGCGAATAATCTGGCGGCGGCATACGCCAATAGCGACCGGCTGATCATCATGAACCCGGACGTGTTTCCGCACGGCCCGGACTGGGCGGCCCGCCATACCGCGTTGCTGGACACCCTGCCGCCGGCGCGGACCGATTTGTTCGGCGCGCCGCTATACTACGATGACGGCTCGCTGATGCATGGGGGGATGTATTTCGCGTTGGATACGATGCCGAGCTTTGCCAGCGGCCGGAAGGCGGAGACCAGCATTTTGCGGGTCGAGCATTACGGCAAGGGCGCGCCGCCGGAGGCAACCGGCTTTACCACCGCCCGCCCGGTGCCGGCCGTCACCGGCGCCTTCATCTCCACCAGCCGCGCATGGTTCGAGCGGCTCGGCGGCTTCACCACCGATTATGTCTTCGGCCATTACGAGGACGCCGATCTCTGCCTGAAAAGCATCGAGGCCGGGCGGCCGCCCTGGCTGCACGACATCAAACTCTGGCATCTGGAAGGCAAGGGCTCGGCCCGCCGTCCGCAGCATGAGGGCGGCTCCGCGGTCAATCGCTGGCTGTTCACCAAAAATTGGGCCGAGATGGTGGCGCAAGACCTGCTCGGCCCGCATCCCTCGCGTCCCGGCCTGGCCGCGCCATGAAGGTGCTGCTGGTCAGCCTCTACCACCCCGAGCTGGTGCGCGGCGGCGCCCAGGTGATCGCCCATGAATTGTTCCATGGCCTGCGCGCCACACCGGGCGTGGAGGCGACATTGCTGGCCTCGGCCGACCAAACCACCCCGGCGCTGTTCAAAAGCGGTGCGCGCATCACCGGGTTCGACGGCCGGCCCGGCGAATATATTTTTCTGAGCCGCGACTATGACCATCGCTGGAGCAAGACCAGGGACGTGCTGCTGGTCGAGGCGTTCCAGGAGTTTTTGGAGCTGATGCGCCCGGACGTGGTGCATTTCCACCATTTTTTGACCTTCGGGATCGATCTGCTGACGCTGACGCGCCGGGTGCTGCCGGCGGCCAAGATCATTTTCACCGCGCATGAATTCCTCACCATCTGCGCCGCCCAGGGCCATATGGTGCGGCTGACCGACGGCTCGCTCTGCGGCCGTGCCTCGCCATTGCGCTGCCACCAATGCCTGCCGGGCGATCCGCCCGAGCATTTTTTCATGCGCGAGATGTGGATGAAATTGCATCTGGCCGCGGTGGACCGCTTCACCGTGCCCAGCCGCTTCATGATCGAGCCGTTCGTCGCCTGGGGCCTGGCGCGTGAAAAATTCGTGCATGTCACCAACGCCGTGCAAAAACGGCCGGCCCGGCCGGACATTGCCCATGCCGGCCCGCGCAACCGCTTCGGTTTCTTCGGCCAGTTGATCGATGCCAAGGGCGTGCATGTGCTGTTCGAGGCGGTAAGCCTGCTGCGCCAGAGCGGCTTCACCGATTTCACGGTCGAGATCAACGGCGATAACATTCAGTTCGCAACGCCGGAGCGGCGCGCCGGGATCGAGGCGTTCCTGGCCGCCGAGGCGGCGCTGCCGCCGGGCGAACGCAACGTGATCTTCAACGGCTCCTACCACCCGGACCAGTTGCCGGCCCGCATGGCGCGGATCGATTGGTGCGTGGTACCCTCGGTCTGGTGGGAGATTTTCTGCCTGGTGATCTCGGAGGCCTGGGCCAATGGCCGCCCGGTGATCGCCTCCGCCGCCGGCGGCCCGGCCGAGCGCGTCAGCCATGGCGTGGACGGGCTGCTGTTCGAGCTGGCCGATGCGCGGGCTTTGGCGGAAACCATGCGCCGCGCTGCGACCGAGCCTGAGCTTTGGCAGCGTCTGGCGGCCGGAATCACACCGCCGGCCGGCCGCGCGGCAATGGTCGAGGGCTTTTTGCGCGTGTATGAAACCGCCCACGCCCCCGCCCGGCTGGCCGCCGAGTAAGCATCATGCCGTGTGCGTCTATCGGAATGGTTTAATGTCGATATACGACCGTACGGTAGAGGATGGCCGCAGATCCTATTTCCACACCATGCGCGATCCGGCGGCCAGCCTGCACGACACGCTCGCCTTCCATATCGGGTATGAGGGCATCATTTACGGCGACCAGATCGATTTTCTTTATAGCAAGCTCGCGCAATTCATTCCCGGCCACCAAGCGGTCATCGGCCGCACAGCTTTGCAGCCGGACCATAGCCTGAGGCCTGAATTTCTGGCCGAGCTCGCGCCTGATCTGCTGGCACGGTACTTTTCACCCGCCCAGCCGCGCGGGCTGGAACGGGTCACTCTGCTCGCCGCCAGCCTGAACGACCTGCGCGACACCAGCCTGCCAGCGCCAATCAATTTGAGTGCTCACTTTGCCGAGCGTCCGGCCTTCGAGGCCGATATCGTGCCCGGAGGCACGATCTTTCTTGGCCCTTGCCAGTTTATGTACCTGTTCGAGCAGAGCCGCGAATATGTGGCGGATGCCACGCTCCGCCGCTATGGCGATGCCGTGCTCAGCCATCCACGCCTGCGTCTAAAGGGAGACGCAGTGCTGGTGCAGGACGCCGGGGCGGGCACTAATTTCGCGCATTTCGCGTTCGACTGGGTCACCCGCATCCTGCATATTTTGGAATCAGGGCTGGTGGACCCGGGCAACTGCCATTTCCTCATGGGCGGTGATATGGACATGTTTCAATACCTCCTGCTGCGCCCCCTATGCGCCAGCTACGGTCTGCAAATGTCGCAGTTTATTTTCCCCTACGCGCCGCAACTCTACGAAATCGATGGCCGCTGCATCTATTTTTCGGACATCTTGCGCGCCCGCAGGCACCCCGCCCAGGGTGCACATCCGGCCTCCATCGCGCTGCTAAAGCGGCTTGCCGCCCGCGCTGTACCGGTCGTTCCGGGGGAGTCGCGCCTGTTCATCAGCCGCAATGATGCGCGGTTTCGCAAGCTCGAGAACGAGGATGAGCTGTTTGCGATCGCCGCGGCGCGGGGCTTTCGGAAAATCGTGTTGAGCGACCATGCGGTCGAGCACCAAGCCGCCCTGTTTGCGGGTGCCCGTTACGCCGCCGGTGCACACGGCATGGGCATGACCCATGTGCTGTTCCGGCAGGAGCCGATGTCCCTGCTCGAGCTATTCCACCCCACCTTGGCAACGGATGCGTACGCGCTGATGTCACGCGCCTTCGGGCACAGCCATGATTACGTGCTGGGCGAAACGGTCGCGGATAATCATGGCGGTTACAGGGTCGATCCGGTGCGCTTTGGCGCCGCGCTGGACGCCATGCTCGGCGTGTCTCCCGGCCAAAGCCTGGCGATGTGCTACGATAATGCATTGTTAACCGACCCGCCGGAAGGTTTGGGCGTGGTCAGCATCCTGGAAGCGCCCAAGCATATCCCCCGTATCCTGCCTGCGCTCGTGACCGATCTCTCCGGCCGTGGCCTCACCGTCAACCCCGCGCCGCAGCTTTATATCCACGGCACCTATCTGGTGCAGCACGAGGCCGCGCTGCTGTTCGGCGGCAACAATCTGGTCTCGCGGGAGGGCCACTGGTCCTGCGAGGCGCGGGCGTTCAAGGAGCAATATCTAAGCTTCTTCTCCGCGCCATTCTTTGACCATATCTTCCCCGGCCCGAAGCCGGTGATCGACACCAGCGCGCAGCCGCGCCGGTTGCGCCTCAGCGGTCTCACCGCCGCCGATGTCGAAATCATCGATGCCCCGGTCTTCCTCGCAACCCCGGTCGAGCCGGCGAATTGGGGGCGCTGGGTGGTCAACGTCATCCCCAAAACCGCGCAATTCCTGCAATATGGCGGCGGCCGGAAATTCCTCTGCCACGTCGCCCATCCCTGGCAGCGCCGCCTGCTGAACACACTGGGCGTGCCAGATGACGACATCCTGCCACACGACCCAGGCCGGACCTATATCTGTGAAGACCTGCTCACAGTGGAATACTCGGTCAACAACTTCACCGTCAGCGCGCAGGAGCGCACCAACCTGTTCCAACTGGTCATGCGCCACGCCGCCAAAATCCCGGTGCACCGCAAACTTTTTGTCTCGCGCGCCAGCCTCTCCGCCAAACACCCGCATTACCGGGTGCTGCAGAACGAGGCCGAACTCACCGCCATGCTGGAGGCGCTGGGCTTTGTCACCATCGAGCCGGAAACCATGCCCTTCGAACAACAGGTCGCGCTGTTCGCCGGCGCCGAGCAGATCATCTTCCTCGGAGGCTCGGCGATCTTCAACGCCGCCTTCTGCCCGCCCGGCATCAGCATCCTCGACATCGAATCCTCAGCCATGTTCGCCAATAGCCACGCGGATTTTCTGGCCTCGCTCGGGGCACGCTACGGCGTCGTCTTCGGCACCGAGGATGAAACCGACCAGGCCACCCACCATAAACGCTGGCGTGTGGACGTGCCGGCGCTGCGCGCGATTGTGGCGGCGTTTTTTGAGTAACGCAAAGCTAGGCCAGGGGCGGAGCCCCTGGCCTTACTTGCCCCCACCCATCCGCCGCAGCAGTACCAGGCCGAGGGTTGCGGAGGTTGCGAACATGGCGGCGCCGAGCGCGAGCATATGGGCGTGGCTGGGGGCGCTGCCCTGGCCGAAGATGGCGAAGACCAGGGTTTGCGGGATGAAGCCGATGGCGGATGCCGCCAGGAAGGGGAGGGCGGGGATGGAGGAGAGCCCGGCCGCGAGGTTGAGCAGGATATTGCTGCCGACCGGCATCAGCCTGAGCATCAGTGTGGCGAGGAAGGGCTGGGCTTTGAGGGTGGCGTCGATTTTCGCGAGCTTGGTGCCGAAGCGCCGGCGGATGAAGGCCTGGCCGATGGCGCGCGCCCAGATGAAATCGAGCGAGCAGGCGAGGAGCTGGCTGACCAGGGCGATGATGGTGCCGTACCAGGGGCCGAAGGCGTAGCCGGCGACGAAGGCGGGGATTTGCCGCGGCAGGCCGATGGCGGTGAGGAAGGTGGCGAGTGCTAAAAACATCGCCGGGCCGCGCAGCCCGCCTTGGCCGACCATGGAGACCAGGGTGTTTTGCGCCGAGGCACCCCCCAGCAGCGGCAGTGCCAGCGCCACCGCGACCAGGCCGCCGGCCATCAGGGCGGGCTTGAGGGCGCGGGTGGCGGCGATTGAGGTGGCGGTTGGTTTCATGGCCGGGCTTTAGGCGTTGGGTTCGATGTTCGGCTGTTTCCAGCGGCGCTGCAGCCAGGCGACGCCGAGCAGATCGACGACACCGACTTTGAGCCGGTCCCAGGTGCCGTAATGCGAGGCGCCTTGCGTACGCGCGTGGTGGCGGACGGGGACGGAGACGACATGGCCGCCGGCGCGGATGAACAGTGCCGGCAGGAAGCGATGGATATGGTCGAAATGCGGGAGTTCCAGGAAAGCCGCGCGGCGGAACAGTTTCAGCCCGCACCCGGTATCGGGCGTGCCGTCCTTCAGCATATAGGCGCGCACCTTGTTGGCGATGCGCGAGCCCCAGCGTTTGGCTTCCGAATCCTTGCGGGTGACGCGGTGGCCGGCGATCAGCACCGGCAGCGGGCCGGCGGCCTCGGCGGCAAGCGCGGCTTCCAGCATGGCGGGGATATCGGCCGGGTCGTTCTGGCCGTCGCCGTCCAATGTAGCGATGAAGCTGCCACGCGCGGTTTTCACCCCGGTGATCACCGCACCGGACTGTCCGCAGCTTTGCCGGTGGCGCACCCGGATCAGTGTCGGCAATTGCGCCGCGATGTCCGCCAGCACGGCCGGGCTGTTATCCGAGCTGCCGTCGTCCACATAGATGATTTCATGCGAGATGCCGGCCAGCGCGTCGCTGATTTTGGCGATCAGCGGCGGGATGTTCGGCGCCTCGTTATGCACCGGCACGACCACTGAGAGCAGCGGCGCGCCGGGCTGGGTGTCGGGCTGGGTTTGGAATTTGGGTTCAATGTTCATGATGCTCATTCAGCCGCTGCATTGCGGCGTATCTGTGGCTCAAATCCGTCCAACAAAAGATCGCGCGCGCCAAACCCGCCGGGTTTGAGTAAAAAATTGTAATCGCCGGCGCCAAGCCAGCGCAGCCCGGCGGCGCTGGCCCCGGCGGTGAGGGTTTGGATGCCGAGCGCGTTGAACACATGCACCGCGCTGTCATTGCCGGTGATGACAAAGCGCGTGGCGCCGGCGGCGGCGATCCCGCGCGCGATCTCACCCAGAATGTCCCCCACCGGGGCGCCCGGCCGCATGCGGTCCGGCGGCGCCGCGGCGGCGATGACGCAAGGGCCGGTTTGCGCCAGCGCCCAGGCGATGGCACCGGCCGCCACGTCGCTTGCGGTAAAATCCAGATCCAGACACGGCATGGCGGCGCGCGCGGCGGCCAGTTGGAACAGGCTTTGCCGGTCGATCGCGCCGGCCAGGATCACCAGCCTGCCGGCGAGCGGTGCCGGCACGCCGCCTGCGCCCTCGGCTGTCAGCCAGGCCGGCCCGCCCACCAGCAATTGCGACTCGCAGGCGTTCGCAATCGCCGCGCAATCGGCGGGGTTGATCGCGTCCATCAGCGCCAGCGCGCAGCCTTGTTCGCGCGCCGCGGTCAGCCGGGCGCGGATCGCGCGCGGGCCGGCGGTCACCACGTCATGCGCGATCACCGCGACCCGCCGGCTCAAAACCGGTGTCAGCGCCTGCCGCAAATTGCCGAGCAGCCGCCCGTCCTGGAATAAATGGCCCTGATAGACATTGCGGCCGAAGCCGGGTGCGGCGAAGCTCGCGGCCATCAACCCCAGCCCGGAGCCTTCGATCACATCATCCATCAGCGCGCCGAGCCGTTCGAAATCCGGTGCCGCCTCCTGGTTGCCGAAACCCAGCATGATCCGGCCGGCGGCGCCGCGCCGTCCCGCCGCGGCCTCATCGCGCGCCAGCGTGAGCCCGGCCGGCGCCATGCAATCCGCGCCGGCGACGCCGCGGCCGATCCGCCAGCCCGGCCCGGCCGCCAGCGCCATCGCCGCGGCGTCGGCCATTGTCATCGCCAGGGCCGTCAGTGTCATCGTTTTGTCACCGGCATAGCAGATCAATGGCACGGTCCGGGCCGGGGTAAAAGATGCTGCAGCGCGCAAAAACCTCTCAAAATGGTTAACCGGCCGTTCATCCCCTTATGCTATTGTTAAATCACGCTTGGCGCTTGGCGTGGACCGTTGGCATCGCTATAAGCCCGCTCAAACGCAAGGCGGCCAGTCGTGGCGTCTTGGAATTCATTGAAGGACGCGACGGTATGCTCATTTCGTTGCCACCGGATTACCGGCCCTCGGACGACGAGGAGTTCATGAATCCGATGCAGACCGAGTATTTCCGCCAGAAATTGCTGCGCTGGCGGGCCGATCTGGTGAAGGAGGCCAACGGCACGCTCGCCTCGCTCGGCGAAGGCGGCATATTGGAAGCCGACATCACCGACCGCGCCAGCGTGGAGACCGACCGCGCGCTGGAGCTGCGCACCCGCGACCGCGCCCGCAAGCTGATCGGCAAAATCGACCAGGCCCTGCTGCGGATCGAAAACAACAGCTACGGCTATTGCGAGGAAACCGGCGAACCGATCGGCCTGCGCCGCCTGGAAGCCCGGCCGATCGCGACACTCTCGATCGAGGCGCAGGAACGCCACGAACGCATGGAACGCGTGCACCGGGATGATTAGGCGCGCCCGCCAGCGACCAACCAGCTTTGTCCCAGCATAATTAAACGTTTTTTGCGGAGCTTTTTTTCAAAAAAGCGACCGCTTACTTCAAACGCGGCATCCGGAACGGCAGCATCATCTGCACCACCGGCATTTTAAACCGCTCCAGCGAGAGCGATTCATGCACACAGTGCACGGCCGTCCCGCCGAGCTGCGTTTCCACCAGCGAGCGGGCATAGAACGGCGCGTCCTCCAGGGTTTTGATCACGCGCGCGCCGGCCTCTGAGCGGGTCTGGCGCGCCAGGCGCCAGCCCGTGCGCGGCAATACGATTTCGGGCGGTGCCGGTACATGGGTGGCCCGGCCATCGGCGCCGATGGCCAAGGAGAGCCCGTGCCGGCTGCCGTCTTGCCGTGTCACGTCATAGAAAATCCGGTCGCCGCCGCGCGACCAGTGCCAGGACGAGAAATCTTCGGCGAGCGGCCGGTCACCATCATTGCAGTCAAAATACGCGGTGCCGGACCAGGCGAGGCCCGGCTTGTCAAATGCCACGTCGATCCGCGCGCGCGGCGCGATCGGCCGCCAGCGATGCCGGCCGGCGGCATCGAGGGTGAAGGTTTCCCGCTGGATCGCGTCGGGTGTCAGCGTAAAACGCCCGCGCAAGGGGCGGGGCAGGGGGGCGCAGCGCTCATTGATTTCGGCGTTCAGCCGCGCGCCGTCCCAATGCAGCCCGCTCGGGCCGATCCATAAATCGTTTTCGCGCCGTGCCAGCCGTTTGGCACCGCGCTCGGTCATCGCCCAGCGGCCGCCTTGGGGCCGGTACAGCACCGCGTTCATCGCGCAGAAATTTTCAGCATCCGCCGGTCGGCGCGCATTGGCCCAGGCGTAATAGGGCGAGAACACGCTGCCGATGAAGGCGATCAGGGTGAGGGCGTTGGCTCCATCATCGCTGATGGCATCAACATACCACCAGGCATAACCGCCCGGCGGGACAGGCCGGCCAAACAGCGGCCCGCCGCAATCCGCCCGGAAATCGCCGCCATCGGCAGCCCCGGCCCGGGATGCACCGAGCCGCCCGCCAGATACAGCCCCGGCAGCAGGCTCTCCGCCCCCGGCCGGGCGAAGGAATCCCGCCAACCCATCAGCGCCCGGCCGTACAGCGCCCCGGCACTCCCCGGGAAGAGCTGCCCGAATTCCTTCGGCCCGGTTTGGGAGATCGCCCCGATCTCCAGTTTCATGCCGCACCGCTCCAGTTTCCCCAGACTTGTGGTCAGACATTGTTGCACCTCATCGGGCCGGGGGTCGCTGCCGGCGGCGGCGTTCACCAGCATGAACAGTTTTGTGCCGCCCGGTGCGCATACATAAACCGTCGGGTCCGGCGGCAGGCGGCCCTGGCCGAGGGCGGCGAACTCCGCCGGGTAATCGGCTGAGAACACCACGTTATGATGCGCCGGCGCGCCGCCCGCGATATGCGCGGTGGCGCACCAGGTCACCGCCGAGAAGGAGGGTTTGGCGTGCCGCATCATGCCCTTTACCGCCGCCTGCGCCGCCGCCCCGAGCAGCCCGGCGCTCAACGCCGCGAGCTCGGCATTGGCGATCACCGCATCCGCCGCGATCTCCTCGCCGCCGGCGAGTTTTATCCCGGCCGCCTTGCCGCCGCGGACGATAATTTCGGCCACCCGGGCGCCGTAATGGAACCGCGCCCCGTGGGTGCGCGCCAGCCCCTCCAGCGCCTGCGCCAGCCGGTACATCCCGCCCTCAATCCGGTGCACGCCCTGCTGCTCGGCATGCGCGATCAGCATCAACGTCGCCGGCGCATAAAATGGCGAGGAGCCGCAATAGGTGGCGTAGCGCGCAAAAAGCTGGCGCAGCCGCGGTTCCTGAAAATATTTGCCGAGCTCGCCCCATAACGTCGCGAACGGCGATATGCCCCACAGCCCCGGCCCGGCGCGTGCCACCAGCCCGGTCAACCCCGGCTGCGGCACCTGCATGAAGTTGGAGTCGAGAATGTCGAAAATCTTTTGCGCCCGGGCGGCGAATTTCTGGTAGCCCTGGGCCGCCTTGGCGCCGGCGAACGCGCCGATCGCATCGGCGTTGCGCGCCACGTCGCTGAACAAATCCAGCCGCCCGCCATCCTCCCAGGCGTGATGCGCCAGGCAATCCAGCGGCGAGAGCGTGATATGGTCGGTCAGCCGCGCCCCGGCCTTGGCAAAAATCGCCTCAAACACCGGCCGCAGGGTGAACACCGTCGGGCCCGCGTCGATCGCCTCGCCGCCCACCTGGACTTCGCGCAATTTGCCGCCGGGCGTGGCGGCCGCCTCGAACACCGAAACCTCGGCGCCGCGCGCGGCCAGAATTAAGGCCGCTACCAGCCCGCCCATGCCCGCACCGATGATCGCCACCTTGCTCATGGCTTGTTATCGAAATCCCTTGACCGATTGTCAACTAATATGCACACATATAAGTGACAATAAAAGTTTACACATCCAAATGTCACATATAAACGGGTGAGGACCACGCCATGGACCCAAATTCTCGCATCGAAGCCAGCCTGAACCTCGCCTTCACCCGCGCGCAAGCCCCCTCCGGCCCGCCAATGCTGGGTGCGGCCATGCGCCACGCGGTGTTCCCCGGCGGCGCGCGCGTGCGCCCGCGGCTCTGCCTCGCCGTCGCCTATGCCTGCGGGGATGACGACCCGGCATCGGCCGACGCCGCCGGCACCGCCATCGAGCTGCTGCATTGCGCCTCGCTGGTCCATGACGACCTGCCCTGTTTCGACGACGCCGCGACCCGCCGCGGCCGCCCCTCGGTCCACGCCGCCTATGGCGAGCCGCTCGCCGTGCTCGCCGGTGACGCGCTGATCGTCCTCGCCTTCCAAATGCTGGCCTGGGGCACCGTCGCCCGCCCGCAGCGCCTGGCGCCGCTCACCCTCACCGTCGCGCAATCGGTCGGCATGCCAAACGGCATCGTCGCCGGCCAGGCCTGGGAGAGTGAACCCAACCCCAGCCTCGCCACCTATCAGCGCGCCAAAACCGGCTCGCTGTTCGCCGCCGCCACCATCGCCGGTGCCGCCGCCGCCGGCGCCGACCCGCAACCCTGGCGGCATCTCGGCGAAGCCCTGGGCGAGGCCTACCAGGTCGCCGACGATTTGCTGGACGCCGTCTCCAACCCCGCGGAAACCGACAAACCCGTCGGCCGGGACGCCGCCCTGGGCCGCCCCAGCGCCGTGCGCAGCTACGGCATCAGCGGCGCCCTGCATTTGCTGCAAACCCTCACGCAAGACGCCGCCGATAGCATCCCCAACTGCCAAGGCGCCGATACACTGCGCCAACTCATCGCCCAGGAAGCCCGCCGCCTGGTGCCCAAAAGCCTCAGCCACGCCGCGGCGTAAACGAGCTATGGGGCGGGTGTTGGGTAAAGAAAGGCCAGGGGGCTTTGCCCCCTGGACCCCCATTGGGGCCGGATGGCCCCAAACCCCATTAATAGGGGTCGGCGGCGGGAGGGGTAATTCGCTGTCATCGGCCTGCGAGTCTATGTGCCGTCCGGTGGGGCGAATTACCCCTCCCGCCGCCGAGCCCTTACTTAATTCGAGGGGTCTGGGGCCTTACGGCCCCAGCGGGGTTCCAAGGGGCGGAGCCCCTTGGCCTTGCCTGGCCCCAGCACCCACCCGATGAGCCGTTTTCTCGCCTGGCGTGACCGGCTTTTGGCCAGTCCGGGGTTTCAGCGTTGGGCGGCGCGGTTTGTGTTGACGCGGCCGGTGGCGCGGCGTGAGGCGCGGGCGTTGTTCGATTTATGTGCGGGGTTTGTTTACGCGCAGGTTTTGGCGGCGTGTTTGGAGCTGGATTTATTTGAGCGTGTGGCGGCGGGGCCGGTTTCCGTCACGGTTTTGGGGGCGTCGGTTGATGTGCCGGTGGCGCGGCTGCGGATGCTGGTGGGGGCGGCCGAGTCGCTGCGTTTGCTGCGGGTCCGGGGCGATTTTGTGCGGCTGGGGCCTTTGGGCGCGGCGTTGCGCGGCAATCCGGGGATCGCGGCGATGGTGGCGCATCACCGGCTGTTTTACCGGGACATTGCCGATCCGGTGGCGTTGCTGCGGGGTGAGGTGGAGACCGGGTTGAGCCAGTTCTGGCCGTATCATGGCCAGGATGGCGAGGCGGCGGCGTATTCGGGTTTGATGGCGGCGACGCAGCCGATGATCGCCGCGGAGGTGTTGGATGCGTATGACGTCTCGCGCCATGCCTGTGTGCTGGATGTGGGTGGCGGGGATGGCAGTTTTTTACGCCGGGTGGCGGCGCGGGCGCCGAAGGCACGGCTGAAATTGTTTGATTTGCCGGCGGTGGCCGAGCAGGCGCGGGCGGCGTTTGCCGCCGCCGGGCTGGAGGGCCGGGCGGAGGCGTTCGGCGGCGATTTCGCGCGCGACAAACTGCCCGAGGGGGCGGATTTGATCACGCTGGTGCGGGTGCTGCATGACCATGACGACTCCAAGGCGCTGGCGGTGTTGCGCGCGGCGCGCGCGGCTTTGGCGCCGGGCGGCACGCTGCTGCTGGCCGAGCCGATGGCTGGGACCAAGGGCGCCGAGCCGATCGGGGCGGCCTATTTCGGGTTTTATTTGCTGGCGATGGGCAGCGGCCGGGCGCGGCTGCCGGATGAGATTACCGCGATGCTGGGCGATGCCGGGTTTTCCCGCGTGCGGCGGATTGGCACCAGCCAGCCGATGCTCACCGGCTTACTTGCAGCCGAAGCGTAACTTTTTCTTGACATCTCAAACTGTCAGATTACTGTGACACACGTAGGCAAGGGACGGTGACATGTTTCACCAAAAAACCCCTGCCGAAGGGAGACGATTTGCAAACCCAGGCCATCATCATCCGCGAGCCCAAGACGATCGAGCTGGGCGCGCTTGCGCTTGACGCCCCCGGCCCGGCCGATCTGGTCGTGGATGTCGCCTATAGCGGCATCAGCACGGGGACTGAGCGTTTGTTCTGGTCTGGCGAGATGCCGCCATTCCCTGGCATGGGTTATCCGCTGGTGCCGGGTTACGAATCCGCGGGCCGGGTGGTTGACGCGGGGGCTGACGCCCGTGGCCGCATCGGTGAGTTTGTATTTGTGCCGGGGGCGGCCTGTTTTGGTCCGGTGCGCGGCTTGTTTGGTGCTACCGCCGCCAGGCTGGTGGTGCCCGCAGCCCGCGTGGTGCCGGTTGCCGAGTCGATGGGTGAGCAGGCAGCGCTGCCGGCGCTTGCCGCCACCGCTTTGCACGCCAGCGCCAATGGGGCCGCCCAGCCGGACCTGATCATCGGCCACGGCGTGGTCGGCCGGCTGCTGGCCCGCATTGCCGTGCTCTCCGGCGCCAATCCTGTGGTGTGGGAGACCAACCCCGCCCGCCATGCCGGGGCGCTGGGCTACCAAGTTTGCGCCCCGGCGGATGACCCGCGCCGCGCCTATAAAACGATTTACGACGCGAGCGGCGATTCCAGCATTCTGGACACGCTGATCCAGCGTCTGGCGCCGGGCGGGGAGATCGTGCTCGCCGGGTTTTATGCCAAGCTCAGCTTCGCCTTTGCCCCGGCCTTCATGCGCGAGGCGCGTTTGCGCATCGCCGCGCAATGGCAGCCGGCGGATTTGAAGGCGCTGATGGGCCTCATCACCTCCGGCGCGCTCAGCCTGGACGGGCTGATTACCCACCACGCCAAGCCGTCGGATGCCGGGGACGCTTACCGGACCGCCTTCGAGACCTCGTCCTGCCTCAAAATGATCATAGATTGGAGCCAAGCATGAACGCCTCTTCGGGCCGGATTCAACCGGACATCGCCGCCGAAATTTCGGCACCATCGCCCACCAAAAAGACCCAGATCATCGCGATCTACGGCAAAGGCGGCATCGGCAAATCCTTCACGCTCGCCAATCTCTCTTACATGATGGCGCAGCAGGGCAAGCGCGTGCTGCTGATCGGCTGTGACCCGAAATCGGACACCACCTCGCTGCTGTTCGGCGGCCGGTCCTGCCCCACCATCATCGAGACCTCGGCGAAGAAAAAAGCCGCTGGCGAGGCGGTGGTGATCGGCGATGTCTGCTTCAAGCGCGACGGCGTGTTCGCCATGGAGCTGGGCGGGCCCGAGGTTGGCCGCGGCTGCGGCGGGCGCGGGATCATTCATGGCTTCGAGCTGCTGGATAAATTGGGCTTCCAGGATTGGGATTTTGACTACGTGCTGCTGGACTTTTTGGGCGACGTGGTGTGCGGCGGCTTCGGCCTGCCGATTGCGCGCGACCTTTGCCAGAAAGTCATCGTCGTGGCCTCGAACGATCTGCAATCGCTCTATGTCGCCAACAATGTCTGCTCGGCGGTGGATTATTTCCGCAATCTCGGCGGCAATGTCGGCGTCGCCGGCATGGTGATCAATAAGGATGACGGCACCGG
>Ga0116231_10009008_pt1 | contig 17172 bp, 9 predicted proteins | sample S1TSphgellanicum_2_FD_89695 | JGI IMG/M metagenome (GOLD analysis project Ga0116231, IMG submission 89695) | Host-associated microbial communities from peat moss isolated from Minnesota, USA - S1T2_Fd - Sphagnum magellanicum MG | ecosystem: Host-associated > Plants > Peat moss > Unclassified...
AAAGCTACATGTCTGTCTGTCTGTCCAGGCAGTTTTCAGGCACTGCCCGGACCTTTTTTTTTTTTTTTGTTGGGTTTTTTTTTTTTTGTCAGTTAAATTTCCCAGCCTTTTGTTTTTTTTTTTTTTTTATGGGTTTTTTCCGCCCGGGGGGGTGCATTTTTTACCAGGTTCACCCTAGTAAAATATAAAGATTGATTACAAAAATTATACTTCATGTCTAGCTTATAACCAAATTTGGCTAAATTTTCTTTAAAATAATTGCCCATCTTTTCTACATCTTATGGATGATCAACACTTCAACTACATTAAAAAATTCCTGAAAAAAACATCGGTTGATACTGGAGAGATGGGCTGGTCCAAAAGACATTCCATAATTGGAAAAACCATTGAACTTTTTGTAATAATCCTTCATCTATTCCTAGTAAAAATATGTATTTCTTTTTTCCAGTTGAGAAGTTAAATAATAAGTGGGGTAACGGTCTCATCTTCATGCAGCAATAGATTGTAGGCCAACTTGAACCCAATATTTACATTGTTACCTTCACCTTATTGAGTAGGGCTTCTTGGTGGCTATATTTAACTTCAGAAATGTTCGATTTGGACCCCAATGCAACCAAAAACAATCGAAGGTTTTTATCATTTCACCATGGTAACTTACCAATGTAGATACTCCATCCTGATGGTTTTAGGTGTGTTTGGTGAAAATTATTGTGCTCAAATTATTCAACAAAATGGGGCATATAGACAAAAGGAAGCATTTAGATAGACCAATTACGTTGGAAGGAAAATATTTTGGTATGTGCATGGAACTATAAATTGATGTAGTTAAACTATTACCTATGTAATTATTTAATAGGTAAGTTTGGTGATTTACTTGTTAATAGGATTTCATAGTTTAATTATGATTTAGTCACAGTGGTTGACTTTCACATGAAAATTTAGGTGGAAAATCATGTGATAAGTTTTTGGCACACATGAAGGTGCATTGACTTTCACATGACAATTTATGTGAAAGTCATGTGAAATGAAATTGGGAGCCATGTGATATATAGATTTTAGAAAATTTTTTATTTAATTTCCTTTTGGTTAATATATAAATGAATGTTTGTGATTTTTGAAAACACCTTCACTTGATAGAATTAAGCTGTTATATGAGTGTAAAATTTCATGGAATAGAATTGTGAAATGAATCGAGATTTTAGTTTTGAAAGGTTTTGGTGTAGTTTGTGTGAAGTTCATAGTAGGAGAATGGTGTGACATACTAATTATACATAGACAAGAAAAAGGTGAGAAAATATTTATGCAAACAAAAACATAAATTTTTATAATTATGTAATGAACATACATAGTTTTGGTCTTAAACCCATTTGTGATCTATAGGACCATTCCACCCATGAGATTCAAATGGGTCATTTTTCATTGTATAACAACTATTATGTAACAAAAGGGGAAATGCACAATATGGCCATTACACGTGATGAAGTGGATTTTTAACATTTTGATCTAGACCCACAAAAGAATTTAAAACTCTTACTTCTCAAATTACATGTGACCATGTTTTTACTAAATTGTGTTCATATTTGTGATGTCACATACCATACACCTTCAAAATTGACATAATTTGCCAAGACCTAACCTTGTTAATGAATTAACAAATTTATGCACTATGGCCCATTCAACCTAGGCTTGCTACTAACCATTAAATGACAATGAATTTTTGGGGGGCCTATTCCAGAGCATAATTGAGTTTTGATTGTTGACTCACAATTTAAGGGCCTTTTTAATTTGTCAATTTGTACATTAATAACACAAAAAGTAGAGCCAATAAAAGATTGCATGTCTTGCCCAAGAAAATGCCTATAAAAGTGCCTAAATAGGAAACCCAAGCTAATCATAGTTATGTAATTTTCCAATGGCATTACATGCTATTATGTGGAAGTTTTGTTAAATATAACCAATATGGTATGAACAATAGTTGAAATTTGCTGAATTTTGCTCTCAATGGTAGGGTAAAGAGGCTAGTCATAGTACATTTAAAACCTTAGACAAAATTTGTGATTTCAATAGACCTCAGTCGCTTGTGGGCTCCAAGGATAGATTGTAGATGAGCTTTGGGCGCACTTATGGGCCTTTAAATAACTGGATTTGGAGAATAAATGCAAAGATATGGCTTTTGTGTTTGGTAAACAAACTGTTGGAAAAGGTTCATTAGTTTTGATTACAGCCCAAAATGTATCACCTTATTTAACACAATGTTTCATTTAGACTAAACTTCATCAAAAGTTTTTTTTTTATCACATGTTCATCTAATCTCACACATTTAGCTAGTTCCTTTTGAATTTTCCAAATAAATTTTCGATCTTTAGAAGTAAACATATCTTCTTTTAATGTTCTTAATATTTGATTACTGTTTGTATATACGTTAGTTTCTACTTTTGACTGCATACACATAAACATTAAAGGTCATCATAATGGACTTTGAATAATCTATCGAAGGTTCCTGTGCATTGACACAATATGTGGGCTTGTAGGGAACCTTAGGAAAAATCAAAATCTAAACAATGTGGTTATTAGGTTGCAAAGGCATCTTTGATGATAGAGTGACTAAAATCCATGGGTTTCACGCACATGTTAATGAACTATTTGGATTGTTACTTGACATCAAGGTGAGACCTTCATGAGGTTAACTTGTGATGGGACCTTCACAAGGTGCTTCATAACTTCAACATAAAGACAATTTCAATGATTGCAATTGATTCACCCAAAACCTTTTCAATGTGCAATTTGACTTAATCAAAATTTGGATTAGGGTAAAAGCACACTACACTAAACCAAAATTGGTAGCTCAAAGTCCATTTTTAGAGTCCAAATCCAATGATTAAAAAAAATTTAAATGGTATTGAAGTTCACATTTTTTTTTCCATTTCCAACTTCATACCACCATAATTTAAACCTTTTTTAAAAACCTTAAAAATATATGGGCCTTGAAAAAGTCAATTTAGATATTGAAATGGACTTTACAAATTTGAAATTTTCATTCTAAATCTTCAATTTTTTAATAGACTACTTGCTTGATTTTTTCATCTTAAGTGTTATGGTATTAAATGTGTGGTGGTAAAAAGTTGTAGGCTTAGTTTCCAACTCCACCAAAAGAAAAAAGTCCATAATGATAGGTTTTTTGGAATAATTTGGATTGGGGACATTGGATGTACCATCCTTTGTAAAATCCACTTTGGATTGAACATTTATCCTTTTGGTAAAATATATATTTGGGTTTGAAGGATTAGAATGTAGGTTTCAATTTTTCATCTCACTTTTGCCAAGTTTTTCAAATAGATTTGCATACAATGCAACAATACTTAACTCACCCAAAACCAACTACCACTAGGACCTCCAAAAAAATCCATCATAACATGTTTTTACCCATCAAGTGTTTTTGTTTCCACAAATGTTTCACTTGGTTGCATCTTGTCTACCATACATTTGGGTTTAAAGGCCAAATCCTAGTTGCCTTGAACCCCTTGCATACCTTGTTTGGATTTAATGTTTTTTTCAATGCTAGAGAAACCCATTGCATTAGGTCTTTTTTTCTAACACCATTTCCTTTACTAGCTAGAGTCCAAAGATCCATGTATGTTCTGAATGTTATTTTAAATGATTTGAATCATGCAACATCAAAGGTTGCTAAACATGGCTTGTGTGTGATGGACAATTTATTAAATCCAACCCCACCCTCTTGCCTTATGCACAATATTTATTGCAATTACATGTGAATTGTGGCCATCTATAAGCAACAAGTGACAATTAATTAGACATAGGTTACTTCCATGTGCTTGAATGTATGTGATGAAATGTGAAACCCATTTGTCAAAAAGAATGGTGATCATCCACACTTTGGGTCACATAGCCATTGTAGTTCCAATTTCACACCTCTCAAAGAAATTTCAGTGAAATTACTTACTTCTAAATATATAAAAAATTGGAAGTGATTTTCCTATTGTGTTGATGTAGGACAACACAAATATCCATTCCCATTGGTTTGGTGTAATCCAATGCATAGATTTGGAACCTATCATATATAGATAGAACATGTTTTTCTTTGCATGTTTGACACTTGACTCATCACAATTCCAAATTTGTCATAGTTGATAATTGTGTGCATTGCCTTGGAAGGTCATTCCTTGTATATTTTAAGAAACATTTGAGGCAATTTTTTTTTAATATGCTATGAAACTAATGGCATATTCATAAAATATTTTACATACAATTTAAATATTTTTTTCAAAATATTTTTTAAATGAATTATTAGCACCCAAATATATATATATAAATTGCACCCTATATGTTTTTGCACATCATTTGTAATAAAATGAAAGTGGCATCCTTAAGGTGCATTGTAAGCTTTAGTTGTCATAATTTTAACATTGGGTTCACGATTAAAGTGTGGAGTGCAAAGGCCCATGAGGCCAAGAGAATGTGTTTGGGTGTGAAACACACTATCAGAAATGGGGAAGAATACAAGGGATGGAGCCCAACAACTCCCAAGTGCATTCCCTTTTTGGGAGTTACATTCATGTGGGAGTTTTAAATGTTTGGAGCCTTGGTTGGAAAGGAAAAAAAATACAAAATTGGGCCCCTAAAGTACCATTGGAAAGGTCTTGAAGTGTAGATGCCTAAAGTGCCCTTGCATTGTTCATTTAGATCTGATATGCATGAGTTACGATAAAAAAAAAATCGGGAGTCAAATTGGGAATTTGACTTTAGACCACAAATCCCTTTAAGTAGGGATCAAATGATCTTTGATTGAGGGTGCAATACACCATGGGAAAGATATTTTTGAGGAATATAAAATATTGCCCTTGCATGTTCCAAATAAGCTTGATTTGAAAAAGATAGGAGCATCCAAAATTTTGGTACTCCCAAAGTGAGAATCCCAAGAAAAAAGTGCCATTTGGATGTAGCCCATGCAGAGAGTTGTAAAATATACTATAGGGAGAAGAATGGTGCTTCCTCCTAAAGGTTGCAAGCTATGTAAAGCTTGTGCTTAAGGTTGTCCCTATTAAGTTTGTTGCACCATTTGCATTGAACTTGCACTAACCACCTTCTTTCCTTGGTTGTGCAGGTTGACCTCATTTTGAACTTTTGCTTGTGAGTTCATTCTAGTCCCATCTTGGAGCTCTAGCATGTTATCCTACCCTTAAAGTGTTATGAGCTAGGGAGCGTGCCCCAACTATTTTCTTTTTCCGATGTTTCATTTTGGTACCCACATTTGAGTCTTTTAAGAAATTTGGGGTTGTGTCATCTGTTAGATTTGTGTAGAGTGACATGACATTTTTTGGGCAAAAACCTTTTGCACAACTAACCTCCAAGCCTTGGGCAACCTTCAAAATAAGTCAAGATTATGTTTTTTGAACCATCTAACCTAACCAAGTAATTTAAAATCCCATTTTTGAAAGGAGTGCTCTTGTCTTATGTAATTTTAGCCACCTTCAATTTCAATTGTGTGAATGTGATTGGATGACCAATAGTTTGCATTTTTTTCACTTTGAACCAACAAGTGCATCCATTTCTTCTTTATGTATTACACCTATTTTGTTTCTTTTTCATGACCGTGTAAATCCATATAGGTGATTATGTAATGATGTGATATGTATATCGAACATTTGACTACCAATTTGAATCTTGGATCTAGATCCAACCACCTCCATTGTTGCAAATAAATTATAATAATCTCAATTGCCATTTTATTTCATTTTTTCCTTTTGACCTAATAAAACTTGAGTGGAAGGAACATCTCCCATTCTAGTTTGCATGGACCCACCTTGTGACTATTGAAAAACATTAGTAGGTGTAAGCGTGGTAAATTGTACATACTTTTTACCTTGTCAAGGCTAGGTCAAAGTAGATATAAATAATAATATAACCCATGAAAAATTTGGTTACATTGATTTTTAAAATTAAAATATACATAAAACATAATTATTCATTATTGTGCATTAGTTTCAACTTTCCATTTTTTTCAATTAGTTTTTTGTTACTTGTTTGAAATGCAATTAGGTCCAAACTCTATTTTATGTAAAGAAAAACTTTTGTAAAGTATGTGGTAAGTAGGTTTTAGAGATAATTTTTTTACAAGTTCTATTATGGCCACACCTTAAAACTATAATGATATCTATATTCCCAAATGCAATAGAGCAATTAAATTTTAAAAGTAGACTAAAAGTATCCCCATTTACAAATTTACCATTCGATATATGGGGATATTTTTGGTCTATGTTTTAAATTCATTTGGACTTAATTATTTTGGAAGTGAATTTCTATAGTAATAATAGAGGTGTGGGATGGTTTACAATTATATTTCCACCCATTTTTATGCTACTTATTTGGTTTTATATGCATGATACAAGGTAAAATTTAAAAACATTCACTTTTTCATATACTTTATCATGCTTCTACCCTAACATCATTTGATGTGTTTTATCTACTTGCTCTTGGAGCAACATTCTTGTTGCCATCATGGTTGTGATGGTTTGGAGCATAATGCACCGAGAAATTAGGTTTTATCAAACATAGAAGCTAAATGAACTTGGAAGTTTGGCAATTGTAAATTTTTCACATCAAAGTAATGAATTAGCTTGATTGATTGCAATTTATGTAATCCTTGTTGTTATTCTAACCTCTAGTAGCCAAGTACAATGTTGTCAAATGGCAATGGATTTTGCATATTTATCAAAAGTGATGGGTCTTCACATGCACACATTCAAACAACTCTTGTTTATACTCTAATGAATTAACATTGTTGAAGCTCAAAAAAATCAGTAGCACCTTTTTTTTTATAGCCATCATTGAAAGTCATTTGAAAAATTAGAAGCATCTTTATAATCTAGGCATTGCCAAAACTAAAAAAAATTACAAACACCTTTTTTAGTTTGGCCATCATCAAAGTTCTTAAAAAATTGCAAGCACTTTTTTTTTTCTAGCCAATATCAAAAGTCATGAAAAACCACAAGCACTTTCATAATTTGGGCATTACCAATGGTAAAAAAAAAACACAAGCACCCTTAGATTTTATCATCAAAACTCACAAAAAAATAAGTGTCCCCAAATTTTGATGAGCACCAAAGCTCACAAAAATCACAAATGCCTTTTTTCTGAATTGGCCATTGTCAATTGTCAGAAAAATCACAAGCACCTTTGTATTATGCCCATCATTGAAGTTTAGAAAAAAATCACAACCCATGAGATGCTTTTGTGAAAAGCCCACATTTTGTGCTAATCATTTTTATAAAAAGTTTCAATTGTTTTTGTAGGATGAAAAATTCTACAAAGCTCAAAGAACACAAAAATCACAAGCATCATGTATTATTTTGTTTGGCAACAAACTCAATGGAGCTAGTGCTAATGCAAAAGGGGTGAACACAATTATAAAAAAGGTTGATGTGCATATAAACACGTGGGGGGGGGGAGGTTGAGGTTGAAGGCAATGATTCAACTTCAATAAATTTTTGTGATGTTGAAGTTGCAAGTGTTCACATGTTTCTACATTTGGCATTTAATCATCATGACTTATAGAAAATGCCACGACACTTTGCTTCTCCAAAATGGATGCCTTTTTCAATGTAATAGTTATCATATCAATAATGGCCTTTGCTTGTTACATGATTGCGAATTCTTTCATTTTGGTGGCCTTTTGGTCTTCTTTTGTTGTAAATAACCTTGGGGGCAATTCAAAGTTGGAGCCATAGCCACACCTTCAATTACTTTAATTCTTCTAAAATAGACACATTAACGTTATTTATGTCTATTAGAGTTATATGTAAAGCCACCCTATCATCACCTTTCTTTTGGGCTTGCTTTCACCCCCAATCCCTTCTTTTAGTGGTATTTGCACAATAAAAAAATTATATTAAATTTTAGTATGAAATGTTGAAACTCAACATTTAATGCACAAGGTTCGAAAGTAATTATAATAGTTGTACATGTAAGAGCAATGAAAATATATGTAACAATAGTGGAGGCACTCATGAAAATGAAAAAATAGGATGAAATTCAATTTACCACCAAAATTGGTGAAAAAACTAATTTATTTCATTTTGTAAAATTTTCATTTTCATTTACACATTTGATGCCCTATTAAACCAAAATTGGTCTTTTTTGCCCCTTAATCATGTGACATTACGAATAACTCTATTGTAGGCAAAAGTTTGAGCTTGTTCATGGGTGTAATTTTCCAAGTCTCTTTTCTTGTCTTTGCCCATCAAGGTATATCTTTGAGAAGTAACCAACAATGAATGAAAACATAATCTCACCTTAGGATGCAATCTTCATGTGCTTGGACTTGTACAATTCCAAAACTTTGGAATGAACTTTGGAACTTTGTATCCCCATTACAAACACCATTTTCATTCAATGTATGAACAACCTCAAAATTACCACAAAAGTTGAAAACATAATGTTTTATCAAGCTCCATTTTGTTTCCAAGCTCATAGCTAAGCACTGCACACAACCAGTAAGCCTATTGTTGTTGTTGTAATGTAAAGCTGTGTGCTTTCATATAGCCCATTTCAAACAATTGAATCCTAGCACATGTAAAGCATGTTGGTGTAAAGGTATTTCTTTTCCATTGCCACAAAATTCTTCCCCTTCCTTGCTCTTCCAACTTTTACATCGTGCATTGCCATGGGGACACGACAGACAATGAGAATGACAAGGATCACATGTGACAACAATGGTTCTTCCCACACATGCAATTGCCTGCCTGGAACGAAAACGCTAAAGCTGTTATTGTGCACTGCAATGTGGGCCCGATAGGTTTTTTGAGGATGCTAGTTGTGTGGTGTAGTGGAAAGAGGTGATGACGGGGGAAGGTTTTGGTGAAGCCTACAATTGAGCCTGCCACAATGCCATTTGCACACCCTTTGTAGAGTGCAATCGAGATGCTCTTAAAATGAATAAAAGCACTTGGGATGGCTTGTGTGGTGACCTCCCAAGAAAATAAAAAATCATCACCAAAGATGTTATGCAATCCACCGACAAAAAGGAGGCAAATATTCACCTAGAGAATAGGGAAGAGTTCACTTTTGTTGCAAAGTATTGCAAAGTTTTGTTCTTTGTATTTGAAAGCAGCTCCTGAGTCCGGGCATTGGGAAATGTGTTCCTCAATCATGAAAGGTAATATTCTGCAATTTACATGCAAGACTTCTACCGAGGTGGGTGTAAAACCTTTTGTACTTCACTCTGGATTCTGGAAAGGCAGTGATATCACTCTTGGGGGACTAGAAGCCTCAAATTAAGGGAAGCGCTCAGAAACAGTCGTTCCCCTACGCGTGTCAGCTTCGGCTACTGTCAGAAACAAGGTACGACATAAATGAGGTTCTTAAACAACTGGCCATGAACTACGCAGGTACACACGAAAGAACCGTGATAATTTTTAGTGTATTTTGAGAACTTTTTAGAGCAAAATCTGGCGCAGGGCCTTCCATTTCAGGAAGGTCCCACGCCAGCTGCAAGGCCTTTTGCTTCGTGGCAGGTCCCGCACCCCACTATCAGAGCCCCTTTCCAGCCCCTTCCGTAATCTGGAAGGTACCTCTCTTGTTTCTACATTCATTCCTCTTTTTTCATGATTGTTAGTGTAGGGGAAGGCAGAGACACTTCTACAGTTTTCAGCCGTCTGCAATTGGCCTACCAGGCTTGTGACAGGCACCTCAAATTGCAGAAGGGAATGAAGATAGACCCTTACCCTGTACATACATACATACATGAATAAAAATATAGTGTAGGGTAAAGCCATAGTGTGGGGGCATTCTCAAAATAAGGGGCCTAGGACGAGGCATTAGCTGAGTCTGGCCCCACATTTTGGGAATGTCGCTCACCCATGGGCTTTACCTATCCTAAAGCATGAGGCAAAATTTATCATGACCGAACCTAAGTAGGTCACGCGGTGTATAAATGGGAGAGTTCTTATGCCTACTCCTAAATAGTGGCAGGGTTCTTACACCTATAAGTAGGGATAATTTCCCTTCCGCCCTTGATGACTACGCATAATATCCCTCTCAATTTCTAGTAGGGAAATTCATGCTTATAAGGTGCCCTCCACATATACTACAAATTTTCTCCTGGGTGCTTTACTTGTACATACAAACATACATACATGAATAAGGATATGTATACATGCTATCTTCATGTGAGCATACTAGTTATGCCAGCAATCCCTCTTGGAATCTAAGATGACAGAGCACGTTAGGGGGTATGTAGCCGCTAGCGTCTTTTGGAGCTAGGTACATCTGGTTCCTGGGCATGTAAGAGGGTAAAAGCCAAAAGACAGAATTTTAATTTAATTATAGGCTAGGCACAGAAAGAAAGATCCATTCCCAGGGCGTTTAAGAATTCCTGAGTGAGCTAGGTACTGCACACTTTACTTTGTCCGGGAGCCAGTGCAAGCGCGCCGCGTGAGCTGGTGATGCCTTAATGCCAGGTACACCATGTGGCCAGGTATTTTGCATTTTGTTCTCGCAGAGCTAAGTAAGTAAGTAATGCTTGTGGTTTTTAGCTGGGCTGCTGAAGGGGCTTTTGAGTCCTGCCGCCTGCGGCCTGCCGGTGCAGTGTGTATTGTTTCTCTCCCTCCTGCTGCCTGCAGCCTTGCAACTTCCGCTGCCGTAACAGCTGCAGCGGAGGCGGGAGAACGCAGCGCGCGTTCCGCCACACCACCAGCGTCGCTCCTCCTGCAGTGTTCCACCCACTCCTCTCCCCTCCTCTCCCAACACCCCAGCGTTTTGTGATCTTTCCTTGGTGAGGTATCTTCGATCTCGATCTCTCTCGCAGCGAGAGCCTCGAGGGCGGTCGGGAAGATCGATCCTCTCAACGGAATGCATCCACGATCGGATTTGCTCACTCCGGTGCGTGCATGCGTTGTATGTGCACACTTCTCTGGTTTTTGAGAGCTCTCAAAATCCTTTTGCGGATTGTGTACGATCTCTTGTGTGGCTTCCAAGCTTGCATTTTTTTTGGGGGGAGAGGGACAAGGAGGTTCTTCGACGAGGTGGTTCATCGACGAACCCATCATTAGGTTATTGGTCTTCTTCGTCATCCTCCCGTTGTTCGGAGGGGGTGGAGCACGGTGGTTTTGGCAGCATTGCGGCGGGGCTGTCATTATCTCAAGGGGGAATATTGACAGCGGAAGTTGATGCAAACTTCTGTCGTCGTAGAGAGAGTTTTTCAAGTCGAGAGTTTTCGTTTTGTTGTTAGCCTACAACAAGGAAGCAAGGCAAGGCAAGTTGGGGCTTGCATTGATACGTATGTGCATTTGGTGGACTTGCCAAGGGTTTGCGGATTGATTCTGTCAGAGTGCAGCTGAAGAGATACCTACTTAGACGGCAAGCTGCACGCTTGGTTTGCATGTGCTGAATCACGGGAGGATCAGTTTTTCTCTCTCTTTTGTCTCGTTCGGGGGAGGAGGGGGTGGGATCCGACGAGACGATGAAAACCAACAATGGTAGTGCACGCTCTGTTGCTCATGTGTCGCCAAGGCAGCAGCTAAAGGTGCAAAGAGAGTCTGGCAAGCCTCTGGCTTCTGATGCTTTGCCATTGCCCGTCGGCTTAACAAACAAGATCTTCATGGTGTTGTTCTTCTCTGCCTCGTATTATCTGATGCGGCGATGGCGGGACAAGATTAGAAGCTCGACGCCTCTCCACATGCTCAACCTCGGGGAGATTGCAGCCCTGATATTGCAGGTGGCATCCTTCATCTACTTGATAGGTTTCTTTGGCATTGACTACGTCCAGAATTACATCAACAAAAGTAGTGATGGCCCTTGGGACTTAGATGATGTGAGGCAAGACATTCCAGCCAAATGCCAAGCTGCTGATGAGACCACCAGAATTCCCAGACCTGCAGTGCAGCTTAGAGGAAAGTCTCTTGGTGACAATGCTGATGCTGACATTGCATCGGCTGTCAGTAATGGAACAGTTCCTTCTTATTCTCTGGAAGGTGAATTAGGAGACTGTGCACGGGCAGCCTCTATTCGACGGCAAGCAGTTGAATTGACAACTGGTAGATCCTTGGATGGCCTCCCATTAACAGGCATTGATTATGCTTCAATCCTTGGGCAATGCTGTGAGATGGTTGTTGGATATGTTCAGATTCCAGTTGGGGTGGCAGGTCCCCTCCTGCTTGATGGATTTGAGTTTACAGTGCCAATGGCTACCACAGAAGGATGTCTTGTGGCAAGCACCAATCGAGGATGCAAGGCAATCTATCAGTCTGGTGGAGCCACCAGCGTGCTTCTCAAGGAGGGCATGACAAGAGCACCTGTGGTACGGTTTGCAACAGCTAAGCGTGCAGCTGAGCTTAAATTCTACCTTGAAGATGAGACAAATTTTGAGACGCTCGCAGTCATCTTCAACAGGTAGGGGATAAGCTTGTATTTTTCTTTTGTGAGAGATGTGCAAGTTCTCCAAATAATTTGCTCCAGTTCCAGATTTTGAATAGGTACATGCATGAGAGAAGCCTTTCAAGAAGAGCACCAAAGTGTAATTCAGCTGTCATAAAGTTGTGCTTTCTGTTGTAGTAAAGAAAAGATGTGTTAGGAAAACAACATTGCATTGCTCTCCCAAAGGTTTCTGACCCCAAAGCAAAATATTCCCATTAACCAAAGAGCCCCACCCCTAAGAGGAGCCAGTACCTCAGGAAGACCCATCCTCTTCTGTGGGAAGAGGCTCTCAGTCATGTCAGCTTTGGTTTGATATGTCTATATTTTTCTCATTCAGATTGTCAGTGAATCCTTAATTCACCAGGCGCTTGGCATGTTTTGCTATAATTTGGAGCAAGGAATGCATCCGCCTAAGCTGATGATGTTGTCTTTGTTTAGTTCTGCTCTCACTCATGTCATTGATTTCTTGAAAAGACTTACATAGCCTTGTTATTGTGCAGGACCAGTCGCTTTGCTCGCTTGCAAGACATCTTCTGTGTCTTGGCTGGACGGAATGCATATTTACGGTTTACAAGCTCAACTGGTGATGCCATGGGGATGAACATGATATCCAAAGGTGTCCAGAATGTTCTGAGCTATATCAAGCATCTTTTCCCTGATATGGAGTCCATCAGTGTCTCTGGTATGTGGTGAAACAGTCTTGCAAAATGTGGACATAGGGATCCATCACACTTTTGCTTTGTCTATGTTCCCAATAGAACATGATTCTACAGAATGGAATTGCTGGACATTCCAAGTTTGATGTTTTTTTCTTTAACTATCCATGTTTGGCCTTTGATGCAAAAAGTCAGCTGATGAACATGGTTGATTCTCCTCATGGATATTCTTGTATGCAATGCAGGCAACTTCTGTGCTGACAAGAAAGCAACAGCAGTGAATTGGGTGGAAGGTCGTGGCAAGTCAGTTGTATGTGAGGCAGTTTTGAAGGGGGAGATTGTTTCCAAGGTCTTGAAGACTTCAGTATCTGCATTGGTGGAGCTCAACATGGTCAAGAATCTTGCTGGCTCTGCCCTGGCTGGTGCTCTGGGAGGTTTTAATGCACATGCTTCCAACATTGTCTCTGCTATTTTTATTGCAACTGGACAAGACCCCGCTCAAAATGTTGAAAGCTCACATTGCATTACGATGATGGAAGCTGTAAATGGGGGACAAGATCTTCATGTCTCTGTGACCATGCCCTCAATAGAGGTGACCATCTGATGATGTCCTCCAGGGATGTACTAGTTATATTCCAGTTGTCATCTCTTCTGGAGTAATTCAGTTTCAACATATGTTTAACTGGTACACCTCTTAAGTTCCTGAGTTTCTTGTGAATCTCTAATCAAGGACAGCATGTCCTCTATTGCAGGTGGGGACAATTGGTGGAGGCACACAGTTAGCGTCACAAGCAGCATGCTTGAATCTACTTGGTGTGAAGGGTGCAAATTTAGAATCACCAGGCATGAACTCACAGACGCTGGCAAGGATAGTTGCAGGTTCTGTACTGGCTGGTGAGATCTCTCTCATGTCAGCACTGGCAGCAGGCCAGCTGGTAAGGAGCCACATGAAGTATAACCGTTCTAACCAAAATGTTGCTGCTTCTGTGGAAACGGAAGTTCGTGCCAAGAACAAGGTAATCTGAGGTTCTGCTCTTCAACTGGAAATAACTTTGAGAGCTCTCCTGGCTTGCAGAGCTTTCCTGAATCCGAGACTTGATTACATTTGGTGATAGCTACAGAGCATGACAAAGTTAGTGGGGTCATTGACTGGCTCCTGTTACTTTATGCCAGTGGACCTATCCAGCATGTTCAGTGGGGCACAGATGCTTGTGGTTTGGAGGGCATTTTCTTGGAAGTGCTTTTTGGAAATGATAATTGCAAACCCCATTATTACTTGTGACTGCTGGTGCGCGAATTTAATCTATGAGGATTCAAGTCATTGTAATTCTATTGGTTTTTGTTTGTTTGAAGTATTTCAATTGTCATGGCATTATGTGGAAGGAAGGTATTAACACACATAAACGGGCAAGACAGGCGAGTAGGCCCTCTTCCTTTATCCACTCTTCTCTTTCTTGTCTTTGTGTCCCCTTAACATGAAATTTATGTGAAGAGATGGAAAGCTTAGCTGGTGGTGACTACTCTATAGTGGCACTTTGATACTGCAAGTGTGCAGAGCCCTGTGACTTTTCAAACCTGAATTATTTCCCCTCGAAATGCATATTGTACTTGCATTGAGACCCACTTCTGATTAGCCTCCCACACTTTTGCCTCCACATAGCACTTTGCAGCAGATACATGCTTCCACTTAAGAGTCTGGGAGGGCTCAGTAAAAAATTCATTTTCAATGACCAATTCCCAAATAATATTCATTGCAGCTTGTCATTCTACATCTGACTGGTGTCCGGAATTCAGAGTTTTTATATAAGCCTTAAAGTGTTTTAAGTTTTAAATTGCAAAGAGAACCTCCATTGGCAACAACTTGTAGGCCAAATTTTGGATGAGGCAAGTGTCACATTGGTGTGAAAATGGGTTTGCTCCTCTAAACTTGTTCTGCCCGAATAGTTGAGGTTCCAAGAGACCATCCAAAAGAAAAAATGACTACTTTTAGTTAGTTGATGTCAAAGGTTGTTGACACATTGAATACCACTGATTGGCCCACGTGTGATATGCTTTCTTAATGGTTAATGTCCAAGACTTACTGTTTATTTGTGAGGTAGGAGCAAACATTAACACTAAATTTGGATGTGGTAAATACTAATGTTGGGTGGGTGCCAAACATTGCTTAAAAATATACCTGGTTTTTAATCAATTCTCAAGAAAAGAACCTGCTGAGTATAATTTGGATGCAGTAAATACTAATGTTGGGCAAATACCAAACAGTGGTTCAAAATTGAACTAGTTTTTAATCAATTCTCAAGAAAATAATGGATTGGGTATAACCTTGGGTGTTACTCAGGTTGATACCCAATTTTTTGAATATGAAAGTTAAGATACTCAATTCATTAAGAATTGGAAAATTTAATTTAAATGTTTGATACCTAGGTAGGTTATATGAATAACCAGGGTCTAGTTCTTAGGTGTCTAGGAGTAAGGAGTTTAGAGTTAGTTAAAGTTTAGGGTTTTAGGAGGTGGGGTTTGGGGTTAGGAGGTGGTATATAAGTATAGTATTGGGAGGCACCATTTCTTGCATGTGGGAAGTGGGATTATATGTTGTTTGTCATCAAAGCTACCATTATGATTTAGGTATAGTTTTTTTCTTTCCTTTCTTTTTCATATTTCTTTTGGTGCTTGGTGTTCAATATGTTGTTCCTACTTGGTGTTCATTGTGTTGTTGCTCATGTGTTGCATTCATTGTGCTTTTATTGCTACTTGGTGTTGTGTAGCTCATGCCTAATGTTTATCATGTTGTTAATGATATTATCAAGTGTTCATTGTGTTGTTTTTGTTGCCCAATATTCATAATGTTCTTGCTACTATCTAGCATTCATCATGTTATTGTTATTTTAAGTTTATCATGTTGTTAATGTGATTGTCAAGTGTTCATTGTGTTGTTTTTGTTGCCCAACATTCATAGTGTTCTTGCTACTATATAGCATTCATCATGTTATTGTTACTAATTGGTATTCATTGTGTTGTTGTTGCCTAATGTTCATCGTGTTGGTTTGTTGTTTGACATTCATTGTGCTGTTGCTATTGCCTTGCACTCATTATGTGATTGTCATTATCAAATGTTCATCATGTTGTTGCTATTGCCTTACACTCATTATGTGATTGTCACTATCAAATGTTCATCGTGTTGTTGCTATTGCCTTGCACTCATTATGTGATTGTCACTATCAAATGTTCATTGTGTTGTTGTTATTGCCTTGCACTCATTGTTTTGTTGTTGTTGCTTTATGCTCATCGTGTTGTTAATTAATGCCCGTTGTGTTGCTACTTCTACCTTGCACTCATTGTGTTGTTTTGCTACTTAGTGTTCATTGTGTATGTAACATTTTAAAAAACAACATAGTAAAATAACTTGCATTTTAACTTGTTTTAATTAACACACTCAATATTAAATGTTTCAACCTTCCAACATAGTATGTTAAAAACATGAAAAACATTTATCCATTTACATATTTTGGAGGCATGACTTTTTAGTTAAATAGATATTAGGGTTTGTAGATTCTCAAATTGACATTGAGAGGATTTTTTCCTTGTTGGAATCTTCATCAATTTGAAGGAATGTTGTTTATAATAAAAAAAACCTTGAGAAATTAATTTTGATGATTAAGAATTGACCAAATGATGCAAGGGTGGGTTGTAAAGCTCCTAGTAATTTGGTAGAATTGATAGATTTAAAACATGAATTAAGAGAGTTTGAAGGCTCATTTGAATGAGATGGATTGAAAGATGACTAATTTAGTGTTTTTTGTTTTTTATTTTTTGATATGTGATCACATAAATTTTTACAAAATATTATAGCTTTGTAATGAACCTTGTTGATTTGTTTTTGACTTATGAATTTTTTTTAAAAATGATCATAGTTTTAAATTTCAAAAAATAGATTAAAGAACATGTTTAATATAACCAACTAATCTAAATGAGTTAAAAATCAGTTGTAGAAAATCAATTGGGCATAAAAATTTTTAAAAAAAAAAAAAAAAAAAATAAAAAAAAAAAAAAAAAAAATTTTAAAAAAATAAAAAAAAAAAAAAAAAAA
>Ga0116231_10009010_pt1 | contig 17169 bp, 18 predicted proteins | sample S1TSphgellanicum_2_FD_89695 | JGI IMG/M metagenome (GOLD analysis project Ga0116231, IMG submission 89695) | Host-associated microbial communities from peat moss isolated from Minnesota, USA - S1T2_Fd - Sphagnum magellanicum MG | ecosystem: Host-associated > Plants > Peat moss > Unclassified...
ATATCGAAACTATACCGAAAAACTTTGCCGGCGCGCGATCCGGCCCTTGCCAAGGCCTCATCGATAGTCTGGCCGAGGACGAAATGGCCGCCCATGACGCGCATCGCCTGGCGCATCGCGCCGCGCACCGTGGGCAGGCCGAGGCGCCTGACGACGCCGCGCAAAATTCCCTCCGGCGTGTCGGTGGGGCCGATGAGGCGGGCGGAAAATCCCAAGGCCCAGGCTGAGGCGTTGACAAGAAGCGTCTCGCCGTGGCGGGCGCTGTCGGCAAATCCGCCGGCGCCGAGCTTGTCTTCGATGAGCCGGTCTGCGGTGGCGTCGTCCGGCACGCGCAGCAAAGCTTCGGCGAGGACCATGAGCGCCAGCCCCTCGGGCGTGGAGAGCGAATATTCGCGGAGCAAAGCTTCAATGCCGCCGATGCCGGCGGTGCTGGCGCGTATGGCGCCGATCAGCCGGCGCGCTTCGGCATCCACGCGCGCTTCACGGTCCGGCGAAAGCGACGCATGGCTGAGAAAGCCGCGCGCAAGCTCCGCATCGTCGGGGGCATAGGCTGGACGAAACGGGGGGACGGATGCGCTCACGAAAAATCTCCCAGGCCGCGCAAGAATGCGATCAGCGCCCGGTTGGTCGCCTCCGGCCGCTCCTGCTGAATCCAATGCCCGGCGCCAGGTAGCAAGTTTTCCACGCGCAGGTCAGCTGTGGCGTGACGCATGGCCTCCAACTGGCCCGGCAGCATGGCGAGCACAAGTTCGCGCTCGCCGGCCAGAAAACCGGCGGGCTGGCGGATGATATTGTCGCCATAGGCGCGCGCGTCGGCGGCGTTGCGGTCGAAATTGCGATACCAGTTCAGCGGGCCGCGCATGCCGCCGGCCTCGAACGCGCGTGCGTAGGCGTGCAGTTCCTCGTCCGACATGAAGGGCAAGGGCCCCGGCGGCGGATCATCCATGCTCGCAAGCATCGTCGAGTCGCGCGGCACATGCCGGCCGGAGCGCGCGGCCACGCCGTCGCCGCTGCCCATATAGAAGATGCGCTTCAGCGCCGCCGCCATGTCGGCGTTCGCAAATTCGGCTTCGGCGACGCCAGGGGTCTGGAAATAGCGGATGTAGAAGAATTGGTCGGGATACAGCATGTCGATAATGTGCAGGAAAGGGGCGGGCGGCGGCCGGCTGTGCGGCACGCTGAGGCAGAACACGCCGGCAACCGCCTGGGGGAACCGCAACGCGCAGCGCCAGGCGGCGGGTGCGCCCCAATCATGGCCCACGGCGACCCATCGCCCAGCGCCGAGCGATGTCGCAATGGCCTGCATGTCGTCGGCGATGATATCGAGCCTGTAGGCGTCGGCCTCGTCCGGTTTGCCGGATGCGCCATAGCCGCGCATGTCCGGCACAGCGACGCGGTAGCCGGCGGCGGCGAGTGCCGGGATCTGGTGCCGCCACGACAGGCCAAGCTCCGGCCAGCCATGCATGAGGATAACCAGCGGCCCCTCACCTTCCACGGTGACGGCGAGGGTGACGCCGGCGGCCTCGATGTGCATGCTCGCTCTCCGCGGGTGAGCCAAAGCGGTAGCAGGGCACAAGGAAGGAAGAAAGGACTTCTTTTTTGAAAAAAAGAAGCAAAAAACTTTTGAAAATTAGGCCGAGCCTATGCAGCGACGTATGCTATAGGATCAAAAGTTTTTTGGTTCTTTTTTTCAAAAAAGAACTGCTTGCTTTCTTACAGCTTAGGCGGCGACAAATCCGTCCAGCTCTGCCAATCCCGCGTAATAAAAACCTCGTCGATCAAAGTGCGCAGAAAACACTTATCATTACGGAACCATTGCCACGTGCGGGCGCGCAGCTTGCGGTCCGCAGAGTTCTGGATCATTTCGTAGAGATAGAGATCCTCCTCCCCCTTGCGGGTCCAGTTCAGGCAGGTGGAGCGGCCGAAATCGTCGGGCTTCATCGCGGCCGCCCAGCCCTTGATGAGATTGTTATCCCACCAGATGCGCCCGTCCGCATACCAGGCCGGAAAATCGCGAATGTCGCTGCGGCCGTCGGCCCAGTAATAATAGTTGGTCTGGTGATAGGGGAACTGGCCCTCCGGCGTGAGGCGGCAGATCAGGCGGGAGGTATGCTCGTCCACGAGTTTGCCGGTGGCGGCATCGTAATAGCGGTAGGTGCCTTCCCACACGCCTTCGTTATCGGCCAGCAAGGGCATGGCGGCGCGCACGGTTTCCAAACTGGCGGGAGGCGGGACGACGGAGTCGGCCATGGGAATTGCGTCCTTGCGTTACGATCAGAGGTTTTATCCTACAGCCCGGCGCACGGCGGCGCCCAACAGGCCTGGCGGGCTGCCCGCATCGCGAACAGTTGCCGGCCGACGGTTGCGCTTGCATCGCCGCATGACGGCAGCCTGTGTGGGCATCGGCACGAGCAGGAAGCATGAGCAGTCGCAGTGTTCAACAGGTCAGCGAGTTTCGCGATGGCTGGCCGGTGGTGGCCTCCTCCCTGCTCGGCATCGGGCTGGGGCTGTCGCCGCTGGCGTTTTACACCGTGGGTATTTTCGCACCCACGCTGGCGCATAATTTCGGCTGGAATTTTGGGGAGATATTTGCTGGCATTACGGTGCAGACGGTGGCCGTGGCGCTGCTCGCACCGGTCGCCGGCGTGCTGGCGACGCGCTATGGCGCGCGGCCGGTCGCGCTGATATCCGTGGTGCTGTTCGCCTTCTCGTTCATGGCGTTCGCTTTGTTGAACGGATCGCTGACGCTCTACTACGGCATCTGGACAGCGCAGGCGATTTTCGGGCTCGGCACGCTGCCGATCACCTGGACGCGCGCCATCAACCAGCGGTTTGACCGGCATAAAGGCCTGGCGCTGGGTTTGGCGCTGATGGGGACTGGGATTTTCGGCTCGCTGTCGAAACCGCTGGTCGGCTGGTTCATCACCGCCTATGGCTGGCGCGGCGCCTATCTGGCGCTGGGCGCGCTGCCGCTGGTGATTGCGTTTCCGGCCGCGTATTTCTGGTTCAAGGAGTTGCCTGCCGCCGCGCGCCCTGCCGCCGGCGCGCCAGATCATGTTGTTTTGTCCGGTCTTAGCACAAAGGAGGCGGTGAAGCATTGGCGCTTTTGGCTCATCGCGCTGGTATTGCTGCCGGTATCCTTCGCCATTGCCGGCCCGATTCCCAACATGGAGAAAATCCTGTCCGTGCACGGGTTCGTGCATGGCGACATCGTGCGGCTGACCTCGCTGATCGGTGTCTCGGCCATTGCCGGACGGCTGCTGGGCGGATTTCTGCTCGATCTGTTCTGGGCGCCGGCCGTGGCCGTGCTGATCCTGTCGCTGCCCTGCGTATCCTGCTGGCTGCTGTCACGCATCGCCCTGGATACGTCGCAGGCGGCGCTCTCCATTTGCCTGATCGGATTTTCCGTAGGCGTGGAATATGATCTTCTGGCCTATCTGACGTCGCGCTATTTCGGGCAGCGCAGCTATGCCACGATCTATGGCCTGCTCTATGTGTTCTTCGGCATCGGCGCCGGGGTTGGGCCGATGCTGTTCGGCTGGGCGTTTGATGTGGATGGGTCGTACACAATGATTTTCCGGGTGGCGTTTGTTTCGCTGGCGGCGAGTGCGCTTTGCCTGCTGGCGTTGGGGCGTTATCCACGGTTTGTCAGCCCGTAGGATGCGGCTGCCCGCCCGGCAATCATCCCCAACGTCACCGCCGAACAAAGCCCCATCGCCGGCAGATATCCCCAGTAGGACGGTCCGGAAACGCCGCGCGCAGCGCCGCCGCCGGCGAACAGGTTTGGCAAAGGCGTGCCATCAGCGCGCAGCACGCGGGCGGAGGCGTCGATCTGCAAGCCCCCTTGCGTGTGATACAGCGCGCCGCGCACGCGCAGCGCCATCAGTGCGCCGGACGGCGGTTTATCCGCGCCCCAGGATCGGCCGACAGGATCGGCCACGCCAGCCTGCGCCGCCGCGTGGGCCGCGCTCAGCGTGGCCTCCAACACCGCCGGATCGGCGCCGATTCGCACCGCGAGTTCGGCCGCCGACGCGCCGCTGCGCGCCGCGTTCAGCGCCATCAGTGCCTGGGTTTCCGGAATATAGGCACAACGCGATTCAATACCGGAATCGTAAATCACCCAGGCGGTGCCACCAGGCAATCCCACAACGGGAATCATCAGCCCGGCAATGTCGTCTGTTTCGTTTATAAATCTATGCCCGGCTATATCGGTCAGAATGCCGCCTTCAACCAGAAAACCCGGCGGCACCGTCACCCCCTGCGGGTCGGTCAGCATGCCGTAGCCCTGGTAGGCGCCCATATCCGCCAGCGCACCGCCGAGTTGTGCGCCCAGACGCATGCCCAGACCATCATTGCCCTCATGCCCGTTGTGAAGCGCGCGCGCCGCATCGGGCATATGTTCCGCCACCATCTCCTTGCTGGCGGCGAATCCGCAGGTTGCCAGAACCAGCGCGCCGCACATGATTTTTTCCGTCGTGCCATCCGGCCGCGACACCACCACGCCTTGCACCGTACCGTCTTCATCGGCGATGATGTCGGTGAGGCGTGCGCGAAACAGCACATCGACGCCGACGGCTTGCAGCCGTGCGTGCAGGAAATTCAGCAAATCCTCGCCGCCATGCCCCTCCCAGCCATGCACGCGGGCGACGCTGTGGCCGTACGCAGCACGAAAGCGCACGTCCAGCGCATGCGGCAGACCATGCGCATCGGCCAGCCAATCCAGGCACGGGCCGGCGTGCTCGGCGATGGTGCGCGCGAGCCTCGCGTCCGTCTGGCCGCGGGTTTTGGTCATGATGTCGGCAAAGAACCTGTCGGCATCATCATCAACGCCGGCGGCGCGCTGCGCGTTGGTGCCGGCGGCGCAAATCAGGCCCTGCGACATCGCGGTGCTGCCGCGCGGCACCGCGTCCTGCTCCAGCACCAGCACGTCGGCGCCGGCCGCGTGGGCTGCGAGCGCCGCTACTGCGCCGCAGGCGCCGCCGCCGGCTATCAGGACGGGGATGCGAAAGATTTCATCCATATGTCACAACCAAAAGAAAGGACTTCTTTTTTGAAAAAAAGAAGCAAAAAACTTCTGGACATCAGAGCCGCGCCAGTCGGTCCGGCGCGGCTCCAATTTGTAAAAGTTTTTTGCTTCTTTTTTTCAAAAAAGAAGTCCTTTCTTACCTCCCTCCCTATGTCGAGACCATCATGCACAACCGCCAGCTTTTGGTAAAATCCTGGCCGCAAGGCTTGCCTGCCGCCGAGAATTTTGAGCTTGTGGCAAGCCCCATGCCGGTGCCTGGCGACGCCCAGGTGCTCATCCGCAACCTGTGGCTTTCCATAGACCCCTACTACCGGCATTCGCTAGGCCCCCGCTTTCTTGGCACCAGATTCCGCCATCCCGGCGACGTAATGATGGCGGTCACCTTGGGCCAGGTGGTGGAAAGCCGCGACCCGCTGGTGCCTGTCGGGTGCCACGTCACTACGCTGCTGGGCGACATGCAGGATTACGCCGTGGTCTCCGGCCGCGACGTGCGTATCCTGTCCGACGAGATCTTTGGGCCCGGCGGCTTGCCTTTGTCCACGGCGCTTGGCGTCGCCGGCATTCCTGGGCTCACCGCCTACTCGGGGATGATGGTGCATGCGAAGGCACGGCCCGGCGAGACATTTGTCGTGTCCTCAGCCAGCGGCTGCGTGGGTGCGACCGCCGGCCAGTTGGCGCGCATCATGGGATTGCGCGCCGTCGGCATCGCCGGTGCGCCGGCCAAGCTCGCCTGGACGGTAGAGAAAGCCGGTTTTGACGCCTGCGTCTCTTACAAATCGCCGGATTTCGCCGCCGAGCTGGCCGCGGCCTGCCCGGGGGGGATCGATATCAACATGGAACATGTCGGCGGGGCGGTGCTGGAGACGATTCTGCCGCTGATGGCGCTCTACGGGCGGGTGGTGATTTCCGGCCTGATCGACCAGTATAACAAGGATGTCTCGCCGCCCGGCCCGAACTGGGGCGTCATTGCCTCGCGCCGGCTGACCGTGTCCGGCCTGCGGGTGTTCGACCATATGGCGATGATGCCTCAATACGAGCGGCTGGTGGCACCGCGCATACTTGATGGCTCGTTCGCCTATGCGGAGGACGTGCTGGTTGGGCTCGATCAGGCGCCGCTATCGCTGGCGCGTGTGCTCACGGGCGCGAATTTCGGCAAATCACTGATTCGCATCGATGCCGAATGACTACTGGCGGGCGTTGAAATTGGCGTTGATGCGGTCAGCCAGTTTGTGAAGTTCCGGCACATACTCCGCCTGAAGCTGCCCGATCTTCATGGCGGATTTCAAATAGCGCATCACCACGCCTCCGACCGGATGACCGTTGATGAGCAGCGGTATGCCCAGACCGCCCTCTTTATACGCGGCATACTCGCGTGTACAGTACCCCTCGCCCCGCACCCGGCCAAGAAGCTGGTCCAGCCGGTCGCGGTGGCGAGCGAGGCGCTGGCGCGGGTCGGGCGACTGGCTCGCCAGGCGGATCACTTTTTCACGCTCCGCCTCCTCGCAATACGCAAGGTAGCAGAAGCCGGCAGGCGCATGCACGATCGGGGTGTTGAAGCCCACCATGTAACGGTCGATCGCGCGCGGCGTATCGTAGTCCGTGGTAATGCGCACCACCATCTCGGCACCTACGGGGGTCGCCAGCGCAATCGGCCAGCCAAGCGCACGGCCCAGATCCTTGATCAGCGGCTTGGCCACCTCGACGGCCATATCCATGTCGCTGAATCCGGCGGCCAGGTTCCGCACCAGACTGGTCAGCCGGTAGATATTGCTGTGATCCTGCTTCTCGACATAGCCTTCGGAGGCCAGCGTTTCCAGAAGCCTGTAGGCGGTGGGCCGCGGAACACCGACCGAGGTCGCCACATCGGTGACGGTTGCCTCGCCACGTTCGTTCAGCACCAGCAAGGCACGCAACGCTTTCTTGAGCGACTTGACTTCCTGTCGGCTATCCATGGCTACCACCCCGGACCATCCTGAGAGCCATATATTACAAACGCCGCGACGAAATGCCACAAAAATGTCGCGGAACCGCCCGAAAAGCGGATGGATGTGTCTTCGCGGTTTTGTTACCGCCGTCCGCCGGCATATCCCGGCGCACCTTCGGGAGGATTTTCGCCGTGACACCCGCCTACTTTACCCGCTATGAACAGCTTCATATGCAGCGCGACGAGCTCGGTGTTCTGCAAGTGCGGCTGCACACGCGCGGCGGACCCTGTCTGTTCGGCCCGCGCACGCATGAACATATGGTGGATGCGTTCTACGACATCAGCCGCGACCCCGATACGCGCGTGATGATCCTGACCGGCACCGGCGACAGCTGGATTGCCGCCTTCGACGAAAGTCAGGCAACGCCAAAAGATGATTTCACCGTGCCGAAGAATTGGGACCGTGTCTATTGGGAGGGCAAAAAGGTTCTGCAGAACCTGCTCGATATCGACGTGCCGGTGATCGCCGCCGTGAACGGTCCGGCGCTCGTGCATAGCGAATATATCCTGACGTGTGACGCGGTGCTTGCTTCCGACACGGCGGTGTTTCAGGATCTGCCGCACCTGGCGTTCGGGCTGGTGCCCGGCGACGGGGTGCATGTGCTGTGGCCGCATGTGCTGGGCCCGGTGCGCGGCCGCTATTTTCTTGCGACCCAGCAAAAAATCCATGCCGAGGAAGCGTTGCGGCTGGGCGTGGTGAATGAGGTGCTGGCGCCGGACGCGCTGATGCCGCGGGCGCTCGCACTCGCGCATCAGTTGGCGGCGCTGCCGACGCTCACGCTGCGGTATATGCGTGTGGCGACTTCGCAGCGGTTGAAGGAAATGGTGGTGCGTGAGGTGGGGCACGGGTTGGCGTTGCAAGGGCTGAGCGGGGCAGCGCTGGGGAATCCCGGGGCGGATGCTTTGCCGCAAGACGTCAGGAAGTAAGCAGCTCTTTTTTGAAAAAAAGAACCAAAAAACTTTTGTCTGTTTCGGCTTCGACCTCTCCGGAAAGACGCAGCCCAGACCGGTAAACGTTTTTTGCTTCTTTTTTTCAGAAAAGAAGTGCTTTCTTCCTTCCTATGAGCGCCACCACCAAGTTTCTGGCCGACCAAGTGATCGCCACCCTGCGTGCGCACGAGGCGGAGCTGCGCGCGGCCGGCATCCGCCGCCTGTCGCTGTTCGGCTCGGTGGCGCGTGGGGATGACGAGGCGGGGAGCGACGTGGATCTGGCGGTGGAGTTTGATCGGGCGGCGGGTATGGATCTGTTCCGCATGATCGGGCTGGAGCAGCGCATTGCTTGCATCCTGAATCGCCCGGTTGACCTGCTTCCTGAGCCGGTCGAAAATCAGCGGTTACAGGCCAACATCGACAGGGATCGCCGCCGTGCCTTTTAAGCACAAGGCCTCCGACTGCCTGCGCGACATCACTGAGAACGCGGCGCGGGTGAATGCCTACACCGAGGGGCTTACTTTGGAGCGATTTGCGGCTGATGGCCTGAGACGTGATGCTGTTGAGCGCTGTCTGGAACGTGTGTGCGAGGCGGCTGTCAGGCTTGGTGACCGCGCGGCGGAGCTTATGCCGAACCAGCCTTGGAGCCAGATACGCGGCCTGGGCAACTGGTTGCGGCATGCTTATGATCGGGTCGATCTCGATATTGTATGGAAGACCGCGCGGGAGCGGTTGCCCAGCCTGGCGGCAGATGCAGCCGGTGTGCTTCAAGAACTGGAGGCTGAGCATCAGGTTGGATCGCGGCCAGCATCTAGCTGATTGATTCAGAGGTAGCCTGAGCCTAAGCGTTGACCACGCGCGATACGGCAACAGTTTTGGAGCGAGCGTAGGGTGAAATGCGCTTTCGCATTGCACCAACGACGCGGTCGGGTACTGCTCGTGCAGTGCCAAAGCGAGCTGCACCCCAGCCATATTATGCTAGCGCCCGCCTTGCGTCATGGTAGGTTGCCCAAGTGCTACTCCACACCACAGCCCAGCAATCAGGCTGTTTGGTTTGGGAAGCGGTACACGACATCGGCGAAAGAGTCCGTCGGAAACACATAAAAAATCCGCAGCACGTTCGCCGCGTCGTTCCGCAGGGAATGCTCGGCACCGCCAGGGATAAAAGCTGCCGTCCCTGGACTAATCATTGAGGCTACGCCGTCAATCGTCAAAAGGCCAGTCCCCTCGAACACAAAATAAATTTCCGCCTGCTCATGCCGGTGAGGTTCGAGAATACCCCCATGCGGTGGAATCTCCATGATGCCCGCACTCATGGAGTCCGTCGGGGTCACGTCACTGCTAAAAAATGTGAACCAGGATGCATTGCCACGTGTGGCATCAGGCCAGCTTTCTCGGGAGCGGCAGGCCACGCCGGCGATAACACCGCCCTTCCCGTTTACGCTCATGTCCGCTGCCCGAGCGTAACACGGTCCGGCCCGCAGTCCGCCCAAGGCAGGCGGCTTTCGATACCGTAATGATCGTCGGGCTTTACGCCGGACGGATCGTCCAGGCTGCCGACTGCGAGCGACAGGCTTTTCCCGAGGTCGGCGTCGTAGAACAGCAACAAGCGTAGGATGGGTCTTGACCCATCATCGTGCACCCAACGAGCATTTGCCGCACGGAGATGATGGGTCAAGACCCATCCTACGGTCATGTGTTCATGGCATCGAAAAAGTCCTGGTTGGACTTGCTGTATTTCAGCTTGTCCAGCAGGAAGTCCATGCCGTCGCTGGCACCCATCGGGTTGAGGATGCGGCGCAGCACCCACATTTTGGACAGCGTCCCCTTGTCCACGAGCAACTCTTCCTTGCGGGTGCCGCTCTTGGTGATGTCGATCGCCGGGAATGTGCGTTTATCCGATAGCTTGCGGTCCAGGATGATTTCGGAATTGCCGGTGCCCTTGAATTCCTCGAAAATCACCTCGTCCATGCGGCTGCCGGTGTCGATGAGGGCGGTCGCAATGATCGTCAGCGATCCACCTTCCTCGATATTGCGCGCCGCGCCAAAGAAGCGTTTGGGGCGTTGCAGCGCATTGGCATCCACGCCGCCGGTCAGCACCTTGCCGGAGGAGGGAACGACGGTGTTGTAGGCGCGGGCGAGCCGCGTGATGCTGTCGAGCAGGATCACCACGTCGCGCTTGTGTTCCACCAGGCGCTTGGCTTTTTCCAGCACCATTTCGGTGACCTGGACGTGACGGGTTGCGGGTTCATCAAAGGTGCTGGCGACGACTTCACCTTTCACGGTGCGCGCCATGTCCGTCACCTCCTCGGGCCGCTCGTCGATGAGCAGGACGATGAGGAACACCTCGGGGTGGTTATTGGAAATGGCGGTGGCGATGTTTTGCAGCATCACCGTCTTGCCGGTACGGGGCGGTGCTACGATCAACGCACGCTGGCCCATGCCGATGGGCGCCACCAGATCGATCACGCGCGGCGTATTGTCTTTCTGCGGCCCTTTGGCGACGGACTGGAAATTCTCCATCTCCATCTTGAGCCGGCGCTCGGGATAGAGCGGTGTCAGATTGTCGAAATTGATGCGGTGTTTTACCGCTTCGGGCGGCTCGAAATTCACGTTGTCGAGCTTCATGAGCGCGAAATAGCGTTCGCCGTCGCGCGGGGCGCGAATCTGGCCGTCCACCGTGTCGCCGTTGCGCAAACCAAAGCGGCGCACCTGGGTTGGGCTGACGTATATGTCGTCCGGTCCCGGCAGGTAGTTGCTTTCCGGGCTGCGCAAAAAGCCGAATCCGTCGGGCAGGATTTCCAGCGTGCCATCGCCGTGGATGGCCTGGTCGTTTTCCGCCAAATTCTTCAAGATCGTGAACATCATGTCCTGCTTGCGCAGGCTGGATGCGTTTTCGATTTGCAGGGATTCGGCGAAGCTCAGAAGGTCGGCCGGTGACTTGGCCTTGAGTTCGGCGAGATGCATGGGCATGCCTCGGATTGGTGGATATAAGGAAGTGGCCATCGGGCTGAGGAGGGCTGCGGCAGAGTATGACGCAGAAGCCGATGGGCTGAGGCTGAAGGCCGACAGCGATAAGGGAGGTGCCGCGAACCATAGGTTCGGACGACGACAGACACGTGGCACATGTTCAGACGGTGATCAAGCCCCAGGTCCAAAAGTTTTTTGGTTCTTTTTTTCAAAAAAGAACTGCTTTCTTACTTCTATACCAGCAAGCGAGTCCCGCAATCGCTCCATGCGGGCGACAGCGCTAGAATGGCTGCACCACAACCATCACAATAGCGACCATCATCAGCAGCGTAGGCACCTCATTCATAATCCGGAAAAACTTCTGCGGTTTGCGGTTACGGTCCGCCAGAAAATCCTTGCGCCACCGAGACATCATGCCATGCGTGCCGGCAAGCCCGATGACGCAGACAAGTTTGACGTAAAACCAGCCAGCCGACCAATCCACCAGGCCAGGCGTCAGTGCCAGCATGATGCCGAAGGTAAAAGTGGCAATCATCGCCGGCGTCATGATGAATTTATAGAGCCGATACTCCATGACCTTAAAACGTTCGCTGGATTCGGTGCCGGGCGGCGTTTCACAATGATAGACGAACAGGCGCGGCAGATAGAGCAGCCCCGCCATCCAGGCCACCATGGCGATCAGGTGAAGTGCCTTGGTCCATGGGTAGAGGTGGGCGAAAAGATGCCCGATCATGCGGCGCGGGGGAGCATGGCGGCACGCAGGAGGGGCGGTAACTCCGCCAGGCTGCGGATCGGCGTGGCCAGGGGCAGCAGGTCCGGCGCCAGCCCGTCCGGCGCGTAGGCGATGCAGCGCATGCCGGCGGCGTGGGCGGCTGTGATGCCTGGGCGGCTGTCCTCGATGACGAGGCAGGCGTCCGGCGGCACGCCCTCGGCCGACGCGGCAGCCAGGAACAGGTCCGGCGCCGGCTTGGCCCGCAGCACGTCGCGGGCGCTGTGCAGCAGCCCGGCAAGACGCGGCATGAGCCCGGTATGGCCGAATTTCACCGCCATTTCCTCATGCGACGAATTCGACGCCACACGCAGTTTCAAGCCCAGCGCCAACACCGCATCGAGCGCCTCGGCCGCTCCTGGCATAAGGTGCACCTCCCCCGCTTGCATGGCGGCGACGCATCTGGCTTGCACGCTGGCCGCCCAGTCGGGCGCCATCCGCCGGCCGGTCGCGCGTTCGAATGCGGGTATCAGCGCGCTCCAGGCCATGCCGGTATAAGCCTGCGCATCCGCATCGCTCAGCGTCCAGCCGAACGCCGCAGCCTCAGCGGCGATGATGCGGCGCGACAAAGGTTCGCTGTCGATGAGAACGCCGTCACAATCGAAGATCACCAGGCGGAGCGGCAGCGGGGTCACGCGGCGAGTTTTCCCGGCTCATTGGCGGCCGTGAGCAGATGCGGGCAATCGCCATGCACCGCCGGGCAGGCGCGGCCACCGGCAAAACTGCACAGACCCGGCCCGCCGGCACGCGAGCGCCGCACCAGGCCGGCGAGGGCAGCGATGAAACCGGGATCGTCATTCTGCGCCGGCGTGCGGTAGTAGCCAGGCACCCCCAGTTTTACCGCCAGATCGCGGTATTCCACGTCCAATTCCACCAGCGTCTCGGAATGCTCGGAGACAAAGGCGATCGGCACCACGAGGACAGCAACCTTGTCCTCCGCCGCCTTCTCGATGGCGGATTCGGTGCTCGGGTCGAGCCATTTCTGCGGCGTCGCGCGCGACTGGTAGCAGACCTGCCAATCCAGCCCCGGCTCGTCCAGCGCCTCGACCACGGCATCGACCGTGCTCTCGATCTGGAACTGGTAAGGGTCGCCGTCGGCAACGATCCGCTCCGGCAGACCGTGAGCGGAAAACAGAACGCGCACGGGCGCCGGAGAGTCGGCGCGGGCAGCGGCCAGGCTCGCACGAACACCGGCCGCCGTGGCATCGATGAACGCTTGGTCGCGGAACCAGCAGCACAGGGTGGTGACACGCTTCGCCAACCCCATTTTGACAGCCGCCGCCCGCCAGTCGGTGAGCGAACTGCCGGTCGTCGTGGTCGAAAAATGCGGATATAGGGGGAGCAGGAAAAGCTCGTCCGCCGCCCAGGCGCGTATCTCCTCCACCGCCTTGTCGCTGAACGGGTGCCAGTAGCGCATGGCGATAAAACAGCGCGCCTCCACGCCGGGCTCGGCGAGCGCGGCTTCGAGCGCGCGCCCCTGCTTCTCCGTCAGTTCCAGCAGCGGCGACCTGCCGCCGAGCATGGCATAATTCTCCGTCGCCGGTTTTACGCGCGCCCTGGCGATGATCTGCGCCAGCAGCGGGCGGATAAAAAACGGCACCCGCAGGATGGCGGGGTCACGGAACAGGTTGAGCAAAAACGGTTTTATGGCTTCCGGCCGGTCGGGACCGCCCAGGTTGAACAGCACGACGGCGAGCCTGGTCATAATATTATCGTTCCCGGATGCTGGCGACCAGCTCCGCCACATGGTCCGGCGGCGTCTGCGGCAGGATGCCGTGACCGAGGTTGAAGATATGTGGCCTGCCGCGCATTGCATCCAAAATGCCGTCAACCTGTTTACGCATGGCAGCACCGCCGGCAATCAGCGCAATCGCATCGAGGTTGCCCTGAATGGCGACCTGCTCCGGCACGCTGACCGCGGCCAGCGCCGGATCGGTGCCGGTATCCAGACCCACGCCATCGACGCCCGTGCGCTCGGCATAGGTGCCGGCATACATGCCGGCGAGACGCGGGAAACCGATCACCGGCACGTCAGGGAAACGGCGGTTCAACGCCTCCACGATTTGCGTGGCGGGTTCGGTGACATGGGTGATGAACTCGGACGGCGGCAGTAAGCCGGCCCAGGTATCGAACAGCATCACCGCCTCGGCGCCTGCCTCGATCTGAGCGGCAAGATAATCGATGCTCGCCTCGGTCAGCAGGCTCATCAGCCGGCCGAACAGCGCAGGCTGCGCATAGGCCATGCCGCGCGTATGGGCAAAATCGCGGCTGCCGCCGCCTTCGACCATATAGCAGGCCACCGTGAACGGGCTGCCGACGAAGCCGATCAAGGTGCAGGCGGGTGGGAGTGCGGCCCGCACGCGGCGGACCGTCTCCAGCACCGGCGCGGTTTTCTCGGCAATACTCTGCTTTGTCAGTGCCGACAGTGCTGCCTCGTCGCGCACCGGGGCCAGGGCGGGACCCTCGCCATTCACGAAACGCACATCCTGACCCATCGCCCAGGGCAGGATGAGAATGTCGCTGAACAGGATGGCGGCATCCATGCCGAAGCGGCGGATCGGCTGGAGCGTGACTTCGGTCGCCAGCTCGGGCGTCGTGCAGCGGGTGATGAAATCACCGGTATCGCGGATGGCGCGGTATTCGGGGAGGTAGCGCCCGGCCTGGCGCATCAGCCACACCGGCGGCGGCCACACGGCTTCGCCGTTCAGGGCGCGCAGAATCGGTTTGTCGGTCATCGTCGGTCCGTCATGTTTCGCGCTCTTCTAGAGTCATAAGAGTTTTTAGAAAATGGTAGGGGCAGATGGTGGAGCGAATCATGGGGTACCCCGGCAGGGCAGCGGCCCTCGGTGATCTGTCCACATCATCTCAGTTTGTCAGCCCCCTGAGTCTGCGTGATTTTTCGCCCTATCCACAGATAGGGCAGGGACCTGTCAAACTTGTCCCGGCCGCCGCCCGGTTGCAAACTTATCCCCGACTCTCTTTTGCCGCCGGCATCGCACCCCTGTTCAGGCCGGTTATCCCCGTTATCCTCGCACTTATGCGCTCCGCCCTGCCATGACCGACCGGATCAACCTGCACCTGGTGTCGGACGCCACGGGCGAGACGCTGAATTCGATCGCGCGCGCGACCGTCAGCCAGTTCGAGCAGGGGCGTATCCTGTATCACCGCTGGAGCCTGATCCGGACGCGCTTCCAGCTTCACCGCGTGCTCGAAGGCATCGAGGCCGAGCCGGGCCCGGTGATCTCGACGGTGGTGGACCGTGCGCTGCGCAATGACCTGGAGGGGACCTGCGAGCGTCTGGGCGTGCCCGTGGTCAATGTGCTCGACCCGGTGCTCGCCGTGCTGGCCGACTCGCTGGGCGTCACCGCGGCGGCGCGGCCCGGCCGCCAGTATGTGCTGGATGCCGATTATTTTCGCCGCATCGACGCCATCCATTTCGTGCTCGCCCACGATGACGGCCAGGCACAGGCCGGCATTGCCGAAGCGGATGTGATCCTGGTCGGCGTATCGCGCAGCAGCAAGACGCCCACCAGTTTTTACCTCGCCAACCGCGGGGTGAAGGCGGCGAATGTGCCGCTGGTGCCGGGTTTGCCGGATCCGCCGGGTCTGGATCATCCGCATTGCCCGGTGATCGGGCTGACGCTCGATCCGGATGCGCTCATTGAAATCCGCCGGCACCGGCTGAAACTGATCGCCCAGGGTCACGGCGCCGGCCATATGAAGCAGGATTCCGGGGATTACGTCGATCTGGAGACGGTCAAGGCGGAGCTTTTATGGGCTCGCCGTTTGTGTACGCGGCGCGGCTGGCCGGTGGTGGATGTGACGCGCCGGTCGATCGAGGAGACGGCAGCGACCGTGCTTCAGCTCATGGAGGCCTGGGCTAATCGGCGGGCCAGGTCGTAGGGCGGAAAAGCGAAGCGCCTTCCGCCACTTCCACCTCGCAACAACGCCATCATCGCTGAGCTTGGCATACGGCCGTCATGGCGGAAGGCGCTTCGCTTTTCCGCCCTACGCCGCCATATCCACCGCTTCGCTCGCAAAAGCCTCGCTCGCCTCCATCAGAATAGCCGCCGGAACGGCATGGCACCGCGGACCCCAGCCGCCACACGGCTTGCGGACGTGCCATCCCCCCTCCGGATGGCGGGCAACATTCATGCGAATGCTGCGAATTTCACCTTCGTGGCTGATGGTGGCTACCAGCGGTCCTGGTGCATTGCCCATGATGCCCAAAATGTCCATGTGCCGGCCTCCTGTCGTGCGAAGCGGCATGATGGCGCGATTTCATTACGATAAGCTTAACCAACCTGGAGCTGATTGGCCGCGTTACCCTGGCAAAGCTTTACCGGCATGGCTACATCTGGCCGTAACCCCTGCTTCGAGGACCGTGACCGTATGTTGGATGTGAGTTTTGCTGAACCCGTGCTGCCCAGCGCAGGCGTATTAGCCGTGCTGGTGCCCGAGGGTGCGAGCCCCTCCGGCCTGTGGCATGCGGCCGACGAAGCCACCGGCGGTGCCGTCACTCGCGCCTTTGCCGCCGCCGAATTCACCGGCAAGGACGGCCAGACCTGCACCATCCTCGCCCCCTCGGTCCGGGAAGGGACCGCCACGTTCAGCCGCATCGTCGCCGCCGGCCTCGGCCGAGAGGCGGACATCACGCCGCGGAAAATCGAGGAAGCCGCAGGCTCCCTCATCGCCGGCCTGGCCCGCGAGCCGGAGGTGACGATCGCCGCCGACACGCTGACCGCCGATCAGGCGGCGCTGACCGCCATGGGCGCTACCCTGCGCAGCTACCGTTTTGACATTTACCGCACCAAGCAGAAGCCGGACGAAAAGCCGCGCCTGGAGAAACTGACGGTGTTGGCCGCCGATCCCGCCGCCGCCACCGCTGCCTGGACCCCGCTTGCCGCCGTCGCGCAGGGTATTTTCACCACCCGCGACCTGGTCAGCGAACCCGCCAACATCCTGACCCCTGCCGAATTCGCCACCCGCATCGAAAAACTGCGCGCGTTGGGCCTCACCGTAGAGGTGTTCGGGCAGCCGGAACTGGAGGCGCTGGGCTTCGGCTCTCTGCTCGGCGTCAGCCAGGGCAGCGCCAATCCGCCGCGCATGGTGGTGATGCAATGGCAGGGGGCGGGAGATGAGAAGCCCGTCGCCTTCATCGGCAAAGGCGTCACCTTCGATACCGGCGGCATCTCCATCAAGCCGGCGGCCGGCATGGAGGATATGAAATGGGACATGGCCGGCGCCGGCGCCGTGGTCGGGCTGATGGCAGCCCTCGCCGGCCGCCAAGCCAAGGTCAATGCCGTCGGCCTGGTCGGCCTGGTGGAAAACATGCCCTCCGCCACCGCCCAGCGCCCCGGCGACGTGGTGCGCAGCTACTCCGGCCAGACCATCGAAGTTCTGAGCACGGACGCCGAAGGCCGCCTCGTGCTGGCGGACGTGCTGTGGTATGCGCAGGAGAAATTCGATCCACGCTTCATGATCGACCTG